>OBZW01000219.1_pt1 | contig 50215 bp, 41 predicted proteins | sample 1477021 | NCBI WGS metagenome assembly OBZW01 (sample SAMEA2580262, study PRJEB22360) | human gut metagenome | biome: human gut; feature: human-associated habitat; material: faeces | place: Denmark | collected 2008/2010
TATCTCCTGACAGTTCGGGGACGAGAGGGGGACGGGGATGTGCTGTTGACCAGTCAGGAGATAGGTAAGTCTTTTGTTTCAGGAGATAGGTAAGGGCCGAATGGAGAGGTGGTTTGCATTCTTATTGCTGGAGGCTGTGGATGTGTACCTCCTTGCGTCGTAGGGGGAAGGCTGAAGTAGTGGAAGCTTAGGCTTTGCCTAAGCTTCCAGGTCGTAGGGGATTTGTTTTTGGGTGAAGAATTTTTGGACCATGGTGTCCCAGGATTTTTCGAGGGATTTGTCCATGGTGAAGGTTTTTAGGGAGGTGCCTGTTATGCATTGGAGGGTTGTGCCGTCATAGCGGATGTTGAGGTATAGGCCCTGGATTTGGTCGGGGGTGAAGTCCAGGCGGTTCTGGGCTATGAGGCGGGCGGTGTTCTGGGGGGACAGGCGGAAGATGAATTTGAAACTGAGTGGGGTTTTTCTGCCTTTGATCAGGGTGAAGCAGTACTCTCTCAGGGTTTTCCAGAGGGAGTATTCCGGAATGTTTTCTTCTTCGGGGTAAAAGGGCTTTTGGACGAAACCGTCTATTGTGAATGTGTTGAAGGTGACGATTTCTCCTTCTATGAATTGGAAGCTGTCGAATGTTTCGGATAACAGAAGGTGTGACATAAAGTCTTTAATACTGGTTAGGCGCAGTGCGATCATATTGTTTTCCTCCGCGATGATTATCAAATAAAGCCTATTTGTTATTGTAACATAAAATCCGGGCGGCGGGTAGGAGAAAAATGGCTCTGTCAAAACAGTAATGAAAAATGAGGCGAATCAGGTGGAAAGATTGACTTTTAAGGGTAAAAAAAGTATTATAAAAAGTACGGAAACAGGATAAAGCGAAAGGTCTTAGTAACATATGATGAAAATGAAAAGACGAAAGTCGATTATATACTGCTGTGCGGCGGTCGGTTTGGTGATTGTCATTATACTTGCAGCGGAGGGAATCAACAGCCTGACCAGGAATAAGGTGGATACTTCCGAGGGCCTGGAGATTATAAAACAGGCGTCCTCAGCGGATGTGAAGAATATTGAGAATAAGATGGAAAAGCTGGAGGAGAAGGACAGAGAGAATCAGGAAGTTCAGGAGGAAATTAAGAACAGAAATTATAAGGCTGTTTTTGCGAACGCTGTAATTATGGGGGATTCCATCTCTGAGGCATTTATGGAATATGATCTTCTAAATGCTTCCAGTGTTGTGGCAAAGATTGGCGTGGAACTGGATCAGCTGGATGAGCAGATCGAAAGTGTGGCGCAGATTAATCCCCAGGTTATTTTCCTTGCCTATGGGATGAATGATATTATTGCAACCAGAGGGGATACGGATGAGTTTGTGAAGCAGTACGATGAGCTGTTTAAGAAACTTCAGGAGAAACTACCAGATGCCAAGATTTTTGTGAACTCGATCTTTCCTGTGCAGGAACAGGAGATTGAACGCGAACCGGCTTATAAGAACCTGGATCAGTATAATGAAGCTCTGCATTCCCTGTGCGACAAGAGGCAGATCGCCTTCATCGATAATACGGAACTTGTGTCAGACAGTTATTATGAGGAGGATGGTGTACATTTTAAAGAGTCTTTCTATCCCTTCTGGCTGAACAGGATGGCGGAGGTGGCCTCACTATGATGAACAGAGAATTAGACCATGTGGAGAGCAGAAATGGGGCGGGAAGCACAAAACGTCCTGGTGTTGCGGAGATCGCCAAGTATGTGGTAATGGCTGTGATTCTTGTCTATATTGTTCTGCTGATGATCTATACGAGCGGCAGCACCAAGTCTTTTGAAACCATACAGAAGGCGGTGGAGTCTGTCCTGGATACCGGGAATCTGAAAAAAGCGGAAGGACAGGGCCTGAAGCGTTACTATGGCCTTAACAGTGCGGATTATGACGGAGTGATGCTGTATACTTCCGAGAGCAGTATGTCTGCGGAAGAAGTGCTTTTGATAAAGGTGAAGAACGAAGGACAGATGAAACGGGTAAAGGAAGCTGTCGAAAAGAGAATCGCAAATAGAAAAAATGATTTCGAGGGCTATGCACCAAAGGAAGTCCAGCTGCTGGAACAGTCGGAATTGTCTGTAAGGGGAAAGTTCCTTTTTCTGGCCATAGCACCCAAAGCGGCGGAGTATAAAGAAGCATTTGCAAAAAGTCTGTAAAATACGGGGAGAGGAAGCTGGAAAATGTTATTTAGCAGTATCACGTTTTTGTTTATATTTCTGCCGGTGACACTGGCGTTATATTTTATAGTGCCGCACAAGTTCCGGAATATAATCATGCTGATTGCCAGCCTGATTTTTTATGCGTGGGGGGAGCCGGTTTATATTATATTGATGCTTCTTTCCATCCTGTTGAATTATATCTGCGGACTTGACATATACCACAAGGAAGGCGATCCGCAGAAGGCCCGCAGGAGTCTCATTTTTGCTGTTGTATGCAATTTGCTGCTGCTGGGGTTTTTTAAATATTATGGATTTGTACTGGACAGCCTGAATGCTGTACTGCCGGTGGATATACCGTACAGGGAACTTCCGCTGCCAATTGGGATTTCATTTTATACATTCCAGGCGTTGTCTTATATTATAGACGTCTACAGAAAAGAGGTCAGGCCGCAGAAGAATATTCTGTATTTTGCAATGTACATCAGTATGTTCCCACAGCTGATCGCAGGGCCGATCGTACGTTATATTGACATCGAGGAGCAGCTGAAAAACCGCACGGTAACTATGAGGAAGTTTGGGCAGGGGGCCGAATACTTTATCATCGGCCTTGCAAAGAAAGTCATACTGGCAAACTCCGTGGGACAGGTTTTTGACCAGATATCAGGTCTGCAGATGGGGAGCTTTTCCGTGTTGACGGCCTGGGTCGGCTGTGTGTCTTTTGCCTTTCAGATCTATTTCGATTTCAGCGGATACTCTGATATGGCGGTAGGACTGGGAAAAATGTTTGGATTTGAATTCCGCAGGAACTTTGACTATCCCTATACTTCGTCCAGTATCACGGAATTCTGGAGGCGGTGGCATATTTCTCTGAGCACCTGGTTCCGGGAGTATGTTTATATTCCTCTGGGCGGGAACCGCTGTACGCAGTCCAGGCAGATTATGAATCTCCTGGTGGTATGGATGCTGACCGGTCTCTGGCACGGATCCGCATGGAATTTTTTGTTTTGGGGGCTGTACTATGGGCTCCTGCTTGTACTGGAAAAGTTTGTCTGGGGAAAGGCGCTGGAGCGGCTGCCCGATGTTGTGAGACACATTTATTCTATTGTGCTTGTCTTGATTGGGTGGGTCTTTTTCTTCAGTCCGAGCCTCGGCTATGCAGTGCGGTACCTGAGCGCGATGTTCGGAGCGGGGGCAAGCGCGTTTATAGATAAGCAGGCTCTTTACTTTATACTGACCCATTGGCTCCTGTATGCTGTTGCAGTCCTGGGATCCTCCGCAGCTGGATATTCACTCATTCGGAGGTTTGTCGGGGTTTTTGATAATAACAGGGCAAAGAAAACGGCGGCAGGGATGGTGTACATCGGAATGTTTTTGATCTCCATAGCATATCTGGTGACGGAGTCATTTAATCCATTTTTATATTTTAGATTCTAGGTGGGAATATGAAGAATAACAGAAGGAAAAAGAAGCGGTGGGTTGATGGCTTTATTGGAAAAGCATTTATCATCTGCCTGCTGATACTAATATTAGGTAATCTGCTCGTTCCGGATAAGAAAAAGTCTGACGAGGAGAACCGCATGCTGTCGGAAAAACCAAAACTGACAATAGGCGCACTGACGTCCGGCAGCTATATGGAACAGTATGAAAGCTACCAGTCCGACCAGTTTATCGGAAGGAATATGTGGCGGAAGCTGAAGGTTACGCTGAACCGGTTTGGCGGAAGCAAAGAAGAAAATGGTGTATTTATTGGGAAGAAGAATCAGCTTCTGGAAGATATTGCGGCGCCGGATAAAGATTTGTTACACAGCAATGTGGCGGCCATCAAGGCATTTTCAGAGCGCTACAGCGATATTCCGGTTACGATGCTGCTGGTACCAGATGCTGCAAACATACTCAGCAGCAGCCTGCCTTCCCTTGCCACGGTTGCGGATCAGAGTACCAGCATCGGCCTTGTAAAAAAGGAGCTGGGAGACTCTGTACAGTGGGTGGATGCGGTTAAGGTTCTGAATAAGCATAAGGATGAAAAGATATACTATAAGACAGACCATCACTGGACAACACTGGGGGCATTTTACGCCTTCCAGGAGGCGGCGGGGAAGCTTGGCATCTCGGCGGATGTCTCAAGTGTGTATGCGTCCTATCCGGTGACCACAGACTTTAACGGGATTCTGGCGGCAAAAAGCGGCTGCCGTATGAATGTCAGGGAAGAGATCGACATCTATGTGCCGAAAGACACAGATAATGACGTGACAGTGAATTATGTAGACGAACAAAAGAAGACCACCTCCCTGTACGAGGCGGATCAGCTGGATACAAGAGATAAGTACGCCGTTTTTCTGGGCGGCAATACCTCGGTGATCGATATTAAAACCATGGCGGAGAACCGGGACAGGCTGCTGGTGGTTAAGGATTCTTACGCCAATTGTTTTGTACCGTTTCTGACGCCTTATTTCCGGGAGATTGTCATGATTGACCCAAGGTATTATACCGGAAATATCCAGGATGCTATGGAAACATATCAGATTACTGATGTGCTGTTCCTTTACAGCGGCAACACATTTTTCCAGGATAATAACATAAGCGGAGCGTTGGGCAGTGAGCAATAAGATTAAACAGGAATTTATGAGCAAGAAGGAACCGGTCAGGCTGAATAAATATTTGAGTGAGGCCGGGGTCTGTTCCAGGAGGGAAGCCGACCGCCTGATTGAGAGCGGCAGGGTAATGGTCGACGGGAAAACAGCCGGCATGGGCATGAAGATATTGCCCGGCCAGGAGGTGCGCGTCGGCCGTAAGGTGGTTTCCCGCAGCGGGGAGATGGTTGTGCTGGCAGTGAATAAGCCTGCAGGAATCGTCTGCACGGAGGAGCACAGAGAGCAAAACAGTATTATAAGGTTTTTAAATTATCCCGCTAGGGTTACTTATGTCGGGCGTCTGGATAAGGATTCCAGGGGCCTGCTTCTTATGACCAACAACGGGGACATCATCAATAAGATGATGCGTGCGGGAAACCGCCATGAAAAGGAATATAAGGTGAGAGTGGATAAGGCAATCACGCCGGACTTCCTGGAAAAGATGTCCGCAGGCGTGCCGATTTTGGATACGGTTACAAGGCCCTGCAGGGTGCAGAAGATCGGAAAGTATACATTTACCATTATTCTGACCCAGGGGCTGAACAGACAGATCCGAAGGATGTGCGGGGCACTGGGATATGAAGTGAAAGATCTGGTGAGAACCAGAATTATGAACATAGAATTGGGAAAGCTAAGAGAAGGAGAATACCGAAAACTGACGGATCAGGAACTGGACTGTCTCTATGAACAAATCAGGGATTCCTCCAATGAAACTGTGATCAGCTAGAAAACGCCGCCCGGGACAGGGGGGAGTATATTATAATGTAAAAACAGGCAGGAGAGTATTTATGGCAGACAAGAAGAAAAGAATGCAGGAGCTGGTCGAGCTCCTCAACCGCGCGCGCCGTGCATATGAGCAGGAAGACACGGAGATTATGAGCAATTACGAATACGATAAATTGTATGATGAACTTCTGGGACTGGAACAGGAATTGGGAACAACTCTTGCATCCAGTCCTACCATTAATGTAGGGTATGAAGTGCTCAGCGAGCTTCCGAAGGAGAGGCATGAGCGGCCCATGCTTTCGCTGGATAAGACGAAAGATGTGGAGCAGCTGAAGACATTTCTCGGAGAGAAGGAGGCGGTGATCTCCTGGAAACTGGACGGTCTGACAATCGTACTGACCTATCGGGATAAAACGCTGGTCAAGGCAGTTACAAGAGGCAACGGGGAAGTCGGGGAAGTGATAACTAATAATGCGAAAGTATTCAAAAATCTTCCCATAAACATTCCCTACTCTGGGGAGCTGATCCTGAGAGGAGAGGCCGTGATCGGGTATCAGGATTTTGAAAAGATCAATGCAGAGATTGAGGACGTGGATGCAAAGTACAAGAATCCCCGGAATCTCTGCAGCGGCTCTGTACGCCAGCTGAATAACGAGATTACAGCAAAACGCAATGTCCGGTTTTTTGCATTCAGTCTTGTGAGCGCGGAAGGAGTGGATTTTCATAACTCCCGGGCTGAACAGTTTGACTGGCTGGAGAAACAGGGGTTTGAAGTGGTGGAACACCATTTGGTTACAGCGGAGACGATTGAGGAGCAGGTAGAGTGGTTTGCACGGCAGATTGCGGAAAATGATTTTCCGTCGGACGGGCTCGTGCTTGTCTACGATGATATTGCCTATGGGCAGTCGCTGGGGGCAACCGCAAAGTTCCCAAGAGATTCCTATGCTTTTAAATGGGCGGATGAGATCCGTGAGACGAAGCTGCTGGAGATTGAATGGAGCCCTTCCAGAACCGGATTGATCAATCCGGTTGCCATATTTGAGCCCGTAGAACTGGAGGGGACTACGGTCAGCCGCGCCAGCGTGCATAATCTTAGTATCATGGAAGACCTGGAACTCGGCGCCGGTGACAGGATCCAGGTGTATAAAGCCAACATGATTATCCCGCAGATAGCGGAAAACCTGACCCGAAGCGGTGTGAAGGGCATTCCGGATGCCTGTCCCGTATGCGGGCATGATACCAGGATATCTATGGAAAATGACACCAAAACGTTGTACTGCACAAATCCGCTCTGCCAGGCAAAGCAGATCAAATCCTTTGCTCTTTTTGTCAGCAGGGATGCCATGAATATGGAAGGGCTCTCAGAAGCGACGCTGGAAAAGTTTATAGCAAGGGGGTTCATAAAGGATTATACAGACATTTTCCATCTGGACAGATACGAAGAAGATATCAAAACAATGGATGGATTTGGTGAAAAATCCTATGTCAATCTGATCAACAGTGTGGAAAACTCCAGGAATACAACGCTGCCCAGGCTGGTATACAGCCTGGGAATTGCCAATATCGGAGTGGCGAATGCAAAAATGATCTGCAAGGCGCTGGACTATGATCCCGGAAGGCTGACAGAGGCTACGGTCGAGGAATTAAGCGGGATTTCAGGAGTGGGTGGTGTCATAGCAAAGGCTTTTGCGGACTATTTTGCAGATCCTGTACACAGAGAACTCTTTGAAAGGCTTCTCAAAGAAGTAAAGATTCCAAAGGAAGAGGTACAGGCGGGAGCACAGGTTTTTGAGAATCTGAATTTTGTAATAACAGGCAGCGTGGAACATTTTTCCAACCGGAATGAGGTGAAAGAGGTGATTGAGTCCCGGGGCGGGAAAGTAACCGGATCCGTTACCTCAAAAACAAACTATTTGATTAACAACGACGTGCAATCTGCCTCCTCCAAAAACAAAAAAGCAAGGGAGCTGGGAATTCCGATCATATCAGAGGAAGAATTCTTAAGAATGCTTGAATAATAAGGGATGGTTTAGAAAAAGTTCATTTGTAAATCACATAGAACTGCGTTATAATCATTTAGAAGGAATGTGAGAAGGTACAGAGCCCCCAGAGACCCTGTACGAGGGAGAAATGCGTAAGTGAAAGAAGGGAGAGCTATGTCAGATAAAGATTTTGTCATTATAGATGAAGAGGACCACAAGGAGGATGGAAAAGACAGCACCATTGTGGAGGAGCAGAAGGAGACATCCGTGACTGCCCAGGGAGAGGACAGCGGGGATGATGATGAGTATGAAAAGTACTGCCTGATGTGCCACCGTCCGGAGAGCGTTGCCGGGAAGATGATCGAACTTCCCAACCACATCACGGTATGCCAGGACTGTATGCAGAAGAGCTTTGACGCAATGACCAATGGCGCCATTGATTACAGTAAGTTTATGAATGTGCCGGGCGTACAGTTTATGAAGATGTCAGACCTGGAGGACAAGATTCCGAAGAACCAGAAGGTCAAAAAGAAAAAGGATAAACCAAAAGAAACGCCAAAGATCAATATCAAAGATATTCCGGCTCCGCACAAGATCAAAGCGCAGCTGGACGAGTATGTGGTAGGCCAGGAATATGCGAAGAAAGCAATGTCTGTGGCTGTTTATAACCATTATAAAAGAGTTGCAACGGACAGCATGGACGACATCGAGATCGAGAAGTCCAATATGCTGATGATCGGGCCTACCGGAAGTGGTAAGACCTATCTTGTGAAGACGCTTGCCAAGCTTCTGAATGTGCCGCTGGCGATCACGGATGCCACCTCTTTGACGGAGGCAGGCTACATAGGCGACGATATTGAAAGCGTCGTATCCAAACTGCTGGCGGCCGCAGACAATGAAGTGGAGCGGGCGGAACAGGGGATCATTTTCATCGATGAGATCGATAAGATCGCAAAAAAGAGAAACTCCAGCCAGAGAGATGTGAGCGGTGAGTCTGTACAACAGGGACTGCTCAAGCTTCTTGAAGGCAGTGAGGTCGAAGTGCCGGTGGGGGCAAACAGCAAGAATGCCATGGTGCCGCTTACCACCGTAAATACAAAGAATATCTTATTTATCTGCGGAGGGGCGTTCCCGGATCTGGAAGATATTATTAAGGAGCGATTGTCCCACAAGACATCCATGGGATTCAACGCTGAACTGAAAGACAAATATGAGCATGACGAGGATATCCTGTCCAAGGTTACGATGGAGGATCTGCGGACATTTGGAATGATCCCCGAGTTTATAGGGCGTCTGCCTATCATCTTTACACTGAAGGGCCTGGATCGGGGGATGCTTGTTAAGATACTGAAGGAACCAAAAAATGCGATCCTCAAGCAGTACAAAAAGCTGCTGGCACTGGATGAGGTTAACCTGGAATTCGACGAAGGGGCACTGGAAGCGATTGCCGAAAAAGCGATGAAAAAGAAGACTGGTGCAAGGGCCCTTCGTGCAATTATAGAAGAGTTTATGCTGGATATTATGTATGAGATACCGAAGGATGATAATATCGGGCAGGTAACTATAACGAGAGAATACATAGAAGGAACGGGAGGGCCGATTATACAGCTCAGGGGACAGGAAACACTGCTGCTGAGTTAGGGAGACATTTGTCTGTCCCGGAAGGAGCACACAACGCCGGCAGGGATGCCTGTCGGTGATGATAGATACTGGCCGTTCGGCCTGTTCTCCGTAAAGATTCAATAGAAAAATTTGATGGAACCGACGACATACAGCCTCAAATCTGATGATTTGAGGCTTTTGTTGTCCTGGACTTTGCCTGAGGAAGCAAAGCCTGTCCATCAGATTTTTCTATGTTTTTTCTGCGGTAATACGAGATGTTTCATATATCCAAAACCATCGGCAGTTGGATTTAAATGTAAAGTAAAGAATGCACAAAATGACTGTGAAATTTGATCAATTTTAATGGAAATGCTTGAAAATCTTATGAGAAGGGTGTATTCTTTTATCTGTTCGGGATAATTTAATGTGAGAAATGTGAGGAGAAAGATATGAGCGGCTACAGGTTTTTACTAGATTTGGCTATTATTCTGTTATTCACGAAGGTTCTCGGGCTTTTGACCAAGAAAGTCCAGATGCCTCAGGTGGTGGGGGCGCTTCTGGCCGGGCTTTTGCTTGGGCCGGCAGGTATCGGGATTCTTGAGGAGACTTCTTTTATTCAGTCTTTGGCTGAGATTGGGGTCATTGTACTGATGTTCTGCGCCGGAATGGAGACTGACATTAAGGAATTGAGGGCGAGCGGGAAAGCGTCTCTGGTGATTGCATTGTGCGGGGTTATTGTTCCGCTTCTGGGGGGATTCGGCGCGGCTTATATTTTTAACAGGCCGGGGATGATTGCTTCGGATGTTGACACGAGTCTTCTTTTGCAGAACATTTTTATTGGGGTAATATTGACCGCTACTTCAGTAAGTATTACTGTCGAGACGCTGAAGGAGTTGGGAAAACTGAAAACCCGCTCTGGAAACGCAATTTTAGGGGCGGCTATTATAGATGATATTCTTGGCATTATTGCGCTGACTATTGTGACAAGCCTGGCAGACTCTTCCGTAAAGATCGGTACGGTTATGCTGAAAATTCTTGGTTTCTTCGCCTTTGCTGGTGTGGTTGGCTTCCTCTTTTACCGCCTGTATAAAAACTGGGTGGACAAGGCCAGGAAGGAATTGCACCGACATACGATCATAGCATTTGTGTTCTGCCTGCTGATGTCTTATATCGCGGAAGTGGTATTTGGAGTTGCAGATATTACGGGTGCGTTTATCGCGGGTCTGATTATTTCGAATGTGAGGCGTTCTACATATCTGGAAAGTAAGTTTGATACAATTTCCTACCTGCTGCTGTCGCCGGTATTTTTTGCCAGCATTGGACTTAAAGTTGTACTGCCGGATATGTCGGCTGCGATTGTAGGATTTGCAGTTGTTTTGACAATTGTGGCAATTCTCACGAAAGTAGTGGGGTGCGGTTTGGGCGCAAAGCTGTGCGGATATCAGAATTACCAGGCCAGGCGGATTGGTGTGGGGATGGTATCCAGGGGTGAGGTTGCACTAATAGTGGCGAGTAAGGGAGCAGGCCTGGGGCTGCTTGGTTCGGCTTTTCTCGGGCCCGTGATCATCGTTGTGGTGATTACGACGATCATAACTCCTGTATTGCTGAAGATTGTATTTAGAACAGGTGCGGCGCCGACCCAGGAACCGCCGATTCCGGAAAATGAGATAGTTACAAGTTACTATGAAAATGCCGATGAGATACGTGGAGAAGGACGCTGATTAAGCGTCCTTCCTGTTTTTAGTGAGGTTTGCATAGTTGTATAAATTCTGCCGGTTTCAAAATCTACGTGCCTGTTCAAATGTATTATACAGGTTTAGCTGTCCGAATCCCCATTCCCTGTTTGGGAACGTCATATTAGGCGGGCGCACGGCACCGAGAATCAGAACGCTCTTAATCTGGTAGGAATCAATCCGCGGGCTGCCAAGCTGGTAAATGATCCATTCTAGAAGCAGAGCTGTGGCGCCTGCAGAGATGGCTGTGGATATGCTGGAACCTGAACGGACGGCATAACGGCCGCCGGGAAGCGCCCCCCTTATATTAATACCCGGAGCCGTGAGATCAGGATTGAGCTGTTCGTATCTTGTGTATCCTCTTCCGGAACTAAGTGCGATACTGTTATTGGCTCCATCATAATAGGAAACAACAATTGTGCTGATCGTGTTGCCGGGATTCGTTAGCGTATAGTAGGGATCTGCGTTTAAGAAGTAGACCTCTCCGCCTATAAATTCTTTGACAGGAAGCCAGATATGGAACCTCCCGTCTATGGTCTGAACGGGAGTAACATTTACTTTCCATATTCCGGGAACAGGAGACCTGAAGCTGAAAAAAGCCAGTTCAGACGTGCTTCTTTCTACGATGAGCCGGTAACTGACTGTTACCTGTGTCCTTTCAAATATAAAATTATACTCCGAGGTAGCGTTGCTCTCAACAATGACCGGCGTGGTTGTCTCTCCGGAGGGAGAGGTCAGGGTAATGGACAGTACATTTGGAATTTCTGCCCATAATTCCATCACAAAGCCGGGGACATTTTCCCCAACCCGGATCTCCACAGAATTAGTAGATGCTCCGTCGTGTAATTCGTTAGAATAATGGTGCCTCTGGTCGGCCTCGTTTCCCCCGCCGATGACGGGAATACGGCTGTTAAGAATACTGTACCCTTCCAAGACCTGAGAAAGGGGTGTCAGGCTGATATGCCCGCCCAAGCTGGTTCCCAGTGCAATGCACAGCACGAGAGGCATGTTTTGGGCTGTAGCCAGATCGTTTAAGTACCGCAGGCCAAGCAGGATATCGGTATCCTGGTAACAGGGAGCTGAAGATGGAATAAAATAATAATCACGTAAGTATTGTTTGGCCTGCTTCAGTTTGACAATGCCGATTGTGCATTCCGGCGCGGCTCCAAGAAACTGTTCCTCAGGGTTTCCACTGCCCGCTGACAGGCTGGCGATGAAGGTGCCGTGACCTATTTCATCCACTGACGGTACGATTGACTGGGGGTCATCGGACTGCAGCGCTTCATTAATCCTTTCTCTCGTGTATTCGGTTCCGTAGGAAAAGTTCTCCGGCGGCGCGCCGGACTGCACTGTCTGATCCCAGATTCCGGCAATCCTAGTTGAGCCGTCCAGGCTGCGGAAAATGGAATTTACGTAATCAATTCCGGTATCAATGAATCCGATCATGACATTATTCCCTTTTAGCTGCAGGGTGGGATAATTCTGAATTGCCAGAATCCCGGACTGATTCAGCGCCTCCATGCTCAAAAGAGAATAGCATTTGGGGATGGATAGATATGTATATCTTCCCAGGTTGACCGGATCAGCCTGTATTGCGGGGGCGTAAATACACCGGTACCCAAAATCGGCTTCCTGCTCGCATAACTGATCCAGCGGAACATTTACAAGAGGCTGAGGAATTGCGTCGGATACGACAAAATCACGGTAATTTTCAGACAAAATGCGTTCTCTGCATATATTAGGATCCATTTCAATTATCCATTCTGTTTTTTAATATGTATATGAACATCCGATAGCAGAATATGCGGGGATCTTATGGGATGCTATAATCAGGATCAGTACTTAAAATACTATTAAATAAAAGGAAATCGGTTGAAGTTGGCATATTATGGGGTATAATGTATATAAATATGAATCCGTATGTGACAGGATTTAAATACGAAGGGAGATATACAGATATGAAATCATTTTTTGAAGACTTGGGCAGAAAAATCGGTGAAACAGCGGAAACAGTGACAAATAAAGCGGGGGAGGCAGTAGAGGTCCAGAGGCTGCGCAATCAGATCAGAGCGCTGGAACGCGGCAATGAGAGAGATTATGCTGAACTTGGAAAGATGGTTTATAACCATTATAAAGACGGTGAGGTAGTGGATTCAGAGGCCATCGGTATCTGTGATGCGATTCAGAACAGAGAGGAAAGCATCGGTAAATATGAGCAGCAGATTTCGGATGTGAAAGGTGATGTCACCTGCGGAGGATGCGGCAAGTCGGTTGCAAAAGATATGGCGTTCTGTCCGCACTGCGGATCAAAAGTTCCGGAGCAGGCTGCGGCTGAGGGAGGGGACTATGCAGACGCTGTGAAGGAGAAGGTCGTGGATATGGCCGGGAAAGTGAAAGAAAAAGCAGAAGCCGCCGCTGAAACCGTGAAGGAAAAAGCAGAGAGCACTGTGGAGGCTATGAAAGAAAAAGCAGGTACTACAGCTGAAAATGTCAGAGATAAGACGGAAGAAGCGGCAGATACTGCCAAAGAAAAGACAGAGGATGCTGCAGATACGATAAAGGAAAAGACAGGAAATGCAGCAGATACGATAAAAGAAAAGACGGAGAATGCAGCGGATACCGTAAAAGAAAGAACCGCGCAGGCTGCTGATGCAGTGAAGGAGAAGACTGCTGAGGCTGCCGGTACTTTAAAGGAAAAGGCAGAGGATGCGGCCGAGGCCGTCAAGGAAAAGGCAAAGGAAGCGGAAGAAAAAATAAAATCCATGACTGAAGAGTAGGGGGAGCCCCATGATTATTTTGGTTTTAATGAGTCTGACGCTGAGCCTTGCGCTGATTGATATTGCGATAAAGTCTTATGTGGAAGGATATATGAATAAGGGCGAAGAGCGCACCGCATGCAAGGGCAGGATTCTGATCCGGAAAGTATATAATAAAGGGATGTGCCTGAATCTGTTCGAAGACCATCAGGACTTCGTGAAGGTATCCTCTGCCATCGTGACGATGCTGCTTACGATCTATCAGTGCATTACACTGGTCAGAAAGAGACATTACCTGAAAAAAGCGGGTCTGTCCCTAATGACAGCCGGAGCGTGGAGCAATACCTTTGACAGATGGATACGCGGCTATGTGATTGATTACGTTGGCTTTAAAACAAAATGGGAAAAAATCACCAGGATTACGTATAATCTCGGTGACTTTTTCCTGGCTGCGGGGGCCGTGCTTATGATGCTGTCTTCGGTGTTTCATTTTAAGAAAAGAAAGAACTGATCTGTCCGGCAATGATTTCCATAAGGCGGGTGCGGGATTCCACGCTCGCCCAGCCAATGTGGGGCGTGATGAGCAGCCGCCGGCTTTCCTGGATGGAACGCAGAGGACTGTCTTCGGACATAGGCTCTTTTGCCAGCACATCCAGGCCGGCGGCAGCGATCTGATTCTGGTTTAGTGCGGCGGCAAGCGCATATTCCTCCACAATCTGGCCCCGGCCCAGGTTCAGGAAGATCGCATGGGGCCGCATTTTACGGAAAGCGGCCTCGTCCATCAGCCTCTCGGTATACTGGTTCAGAGGGGCATGTACGGAGACGATATCCGAGGACGCGAGGAGTGTCTCAAAGTCCACCTGCGAATAACCGGGCTGCGGCTGCGCGCCGGACGGGGAACAGTAGATGACATGAGCGCCGAAAGCTTCCGCAATGGATGCCACCCTGCGGCCGATATTGCCCAGCCCGATGATACCCCAGGTCATACCCTGCAGTTCATGGAAAGCCTCTGCAAAATGCGAGAATGAGGTGTCATTCACATAGCGGCCGCTTTTTACATAATTGTCATAGTAACTCAGTTTTTCCAGCAGATAGAAGAGCATGGCAAAGGTATGCTGGGCGACGGATTCCGTAGAATAGTCGGCAACGTTGCGCCAGGCAATGCCTCTCTTTTCGAGATATTTTTTATCCAGAACGTCCGTCCCCGTGGCCGTTACACAGATAAGCTTCAGGTGTTCTGCGGTGTGGATAGTCTGTTTGTTGATGGTAATTTTGTTTATAATGAGGACGTCTGCATCCTTCACACGTTTCGGTACTTCTTCGGAGGTGGAAAAGGGGTACTTGACAACTTCACCTAACTGGTCAAAACGTGAGAGGTCAATATCCTCCCCGATTGTTTTGGCATCCAGAAATACAATTTTCATAGTAAGCTCCTTTCTTTTTGCGGATGGTCTGTATTTAAACTCTAAAATTCCTTTTGTTACAGAAAAGAAACAGGTTCGTACGGCGAATGTACCGCAGAGCACGGATCGTAACACTATTATTTAACAGTTTTTGGGAGAAGTCAATATCCGGGGTGCAGCAAGGGGAAAAATGTGCTATTATAAATACGATAACTGGGAAAGCAGGTAAGACAAATGATACAGGATATTGCACCACACCAATACGATAACGGGTACAACCCGGTCCCCCCGGACAGGGACAGTATTGCCTTATATTATGAGGAACATACCGCATTGATAAAGAATACGGCGGAGGGAATTGAATTCCCGAGATTTGCGGATCTGGAGCGGCTTAATGAGGAGATATACGAAGAGTATACATATTTATTTTCCATAGATGAAGAACGCTACTATCTGGTAGAGGAGATCAACAGAGAACGGCTTTCAGCATTTACCATGGAGAATACGGAGATTTTCCGCAGGGCAGATCCTCAATACCGCGCATTTGCGGGGATAACCGGATATCAGCTGTATAGCTGGTACAAGAATCACAGGTATTGCGGGCACTGTGGTTCGTCGATGAAAAAAGATAAGAAAGAGCGGATGCTCTATTGTGAAGAGTGCCATAATATGGAGTATCCCAAGATATGCCCGGCGACGATTATCGGCGTGACCGACGGCAACCGGCTGCTGATGTCCAAATATGCCGGAAGGGCATATAAAAAATACGCACTTCTTGCAGGCTTTGTGGAAATCGGGGAGACCGTGGAGGAAACCGTGAAAAGAGAAGTCATGGAAGAGGTGGGGCTGAAGGTAAAGAATGTCAGGTACTATAAGAGCCAGCCATGGTCGTTCAGTGACACTGTGCTGATGGGTTTTTACTGTGATCTGGACGGAGACGATTCCATTACGCTGGATGAGGAAGAACTGGCCCTGGCAGAATGGTTTGAGCGGGAGGAGATTCCTGCGGGCCCCCAGAGAGACAGCCTGACAAACGAAATGATCATGAAGTTTAAAAATGGTGAGATTTAGGAGGAAAACAAGATGAGAGCAGAATTTGATGACAGCTTAGTAACAGGAAATGATATGATTGATTCACAGCACAAAGAACTGATTGATAAGATCAATAAGCTTCTGGAAAGCTGTGAGAGCGGAAAGGATAAGCTGGTGGCAATTAAGACGCTGGATTACCTTGCAGACTACACCGATTTCCACTTTTCAGCGGAGGAGAAACTCCAGGAAGAGATTGAGTATCCGGGGATTAAAGAACATAAGAAGGAGCATGAGAAGCTCAGAACAGTTGTAAAAGAACTTTACGAGATGCTGGAGGAAGAAGAAGGGCCTTCCAATGCTTTTGTGGAGCAGGTGAATAAGAATGTGATTGAGTGGCTCTATAGGCATATCAAAGGGTTTGACAGATCGGTTGCTGAGTATAAATTCATGACGGGAAACAGTGAGCGTCTTTAGGGAAAAAGCTGTTTGAAAAAGAGTCTTGCAGAAATGCAGGACTCTTTTGGCGTCTGTGGAGAATGAATTTTGGAAATATAATTCTATGTATGACAGCAGCTATTTAGGGGGATTAAAACACGATATACTTTACTGCCGCATATATTAGGGTAACCCCTAATATAAAAAGGTATGACAGAGTATGGAAAATTATGCAGTATTATCTATAGAGACACATTTATTTTTTTCTAGAATTATGAAGGAACACAGCCTATTCCTTGAAGCGGGCTTCCCGTGCGTGGATAAAACATGGATTCAGAGAGCAGACTGGTTCAGACAGCAGTTTGAGAACTTGTTAAGAGATACAGTGAGTATTAGCAGCAACCGGGTCAATAGAATGATTTTGAAATCAGGGGAGCTGGTGACAGAATTTACAGTACCGGCCGAGAGGCGGACGGAACACCTTAGCGGGATATCTATTGACAGCAGGATTTCCATGCAGGAATTTAATATCCGCCCGGGATTTGATTTGCATGAGGGCAGGGATGCCACAAAGGCGGTTCATGCTATTAATAACAGATCGCTGCAGCTTTTAGACGGACTGATTGCATTTAAAGAAAATATCTTGGATGAAGTCAAAAGGGGAGCACTGTTTAATGCAAATTACCCCCTGCTGATTGAGCATATCCTCAGGGAAGCTAAACTATACCGGGCTACAGTGGTGGAATTATTGAATGACAGGCAGCTCTCCTATAAAAATTTAAAAAAGACAGAAGAATTCTGGAACAGGATCATGATGGAGCACGCTTTATTTATCCGGGGGCTGCTGGATCCTTCGGAATCAGAATTAATTGTAACAGCAGATAAGTTTGCGCTGGAATATAAAGAGCTTTTGAAAAGGGCAAGACAGCAGGATTGCCGGGCGGCGAATGGCCTGGCCAAAGCATCATTAAACGAGACACTGAAATACCGTGAGTTTAAAGCAGCTGGGACAGAGGGGATTCTGGATTGTAAAATCGCATCCATAATTCTTCCTCTTCTAGCAGATCATGTACTGCGTGAAGCAAATCATTATATCCGGCTTTTGGAATCGGGCTGTGAGCATTAGGAGGGAATGTTATGGAATTATGCTGTTATCCTGATAAACAAAAACACCGATTTTATGAAATAGAAGCAATCCAAATACCTATTGTTTACAACAAATATGGCGATTATGATCCAGATGGGCTGCTATATGTATTAAAAAAAGATGCAGAGAGAATCCGGGAAGGGGCGCTGCGCAATTTTTCATTAGTTCCGCCCCAGCCCTTTGAAGAAGTGAAACCCTTAGTTATACGGGCAAATGTGGGCGATGTGGTCACAATTATTTTTACGCATTCGATTAACCGCTCTTTGTCTATCCATGTGCAGGGGCTTGCCTATGATATACAGACATCTGACGGATCCAGTGTGGGATTTAACAAGGACTCCACTACAGTGAGACGGATTGAATATACATGGTATGCAACAAGGGAGGGAGTTTTTTCTTTTCAGGATATGGGGGATACCAGAAGCGGAGAAAAAGGGACCAATATACATGGGTTATTTGGGGCCATTATAGTAGAGGCACCGGAATCCGTATGGCTGGATCCTGAGACCGGGGACGAATTGCAAAGCGGGCTGTTCGCCGATATTTACCATCCCGTACACCCTTCATTCCGGGAATATGCAATCTTTTTCCACGATGAGCTGGAGATTAAAAACAAAGATGGAAATCCGCCTGTTGACCCGCACACCGGCCTGCCGTCAAGTACAACGGCGATCAGCTACCGATCCGAACCTATGAGAAACCGTCTTCCTCTTACAGGTGGGCACGGAGATACGGGAGAGGACATCTCGATGAGTTCCTGGGTGTATGGAGATCCTGCACCGCCCATATTAAGGGCTTATGTAGGTGATCCGTCTAAAATACGTTTAATTCACGGCGGTGTTAAGGAGACACATGTATTCCATCTGCACAACCATCAGTGGAAGCTGGAGGGGGATAATCCGAGCTCTACGATTTTGGATTCTGTATCATTAAGTCCTCAGGAATGCTTCACGCTTGACATTCTCCATGGAGCAGGGAGCCTGAATGGAACTATAGGAGATGTCATCTTTCACTGCCACCTTTATCCGCATTTTCACGAAGGAATGTGGACACTGTGGAGGATACACGACAGGCTTGAGGACGGAACTGGCAGGCTGCCGGATGGATCAGTGATACCGCCGCTTCTGCCCTTGAAAGACCGTTTAGCTCCGCCCAAAAAGGATGCCTGGCATCCGGGATACCCTAATTTTATCAACGGCACATTTGGAGCGCGTCCGCTTCAGCCGCCCCTGGGTGTTCTGGACGCGGAAGGAAATAACAAAATAGAACCCACGGAATTAGAGAGAGCAAATTTTGCAGAGGGCTTTGCACCGGGCGCACTTTATACGGATACTTGTCCCTGTCATACGGACGGCAGTATCTGTAAATGTGTGCAGGATGAAGAAAATGTTAAGGTATTCGAGATTGCCCTGATACAGGCAGATGTCATATATAATCATTTTGGCTGGCATGACCCTCAGGGGAGATTTTTTGTATTAAAAGAAGAACTGTTAAAGCACGGAGGACTGGAAGCATATATTGAAAAAATTGCATGCGGAGAGATATGTCCGGAGCCTCTTGTTATTAGAGCAAATGCAGGCGATTGCGTAGAGGTACGGATGACCAATCTGCTCCCGGAATTTCTGGAAGAGAGCCCGTTTCAAATGTTCACCATAACAGACATTGTGGGATTTCATATCCATCTGGTCAAATTTGACACCATTGTTTCAGATGGTGCGGCAAATGGCTGGAATAATATCGCAGGGGCAAGAAAATATGAGACGCTGATAGAACGGTTTTTCCTGAACGCAGAGCTTCGGGCCGTATTTTTCCATGACCATTTATTTGCTAATTCCCATCAGCAGCACGGGGTATTCGGTTCGCTTTTTGTGGAAGAGGCAGGCGCTACATTCCATGATATACACACGGGAGAAGAATTGAGATCTGGTACTAAAGCAGTTATAAAAAGAAGAGACGGAACATCCTTCCGGGAATTCGGGCTTTTTGTCCATGATTTTGCACTGCTGTTTGATAAGGACGGAAATCCTCTGAACCCGCCGGCAGTTCCCGGCTCCCATGATGACCCAGGGGTTATGGGGATTAATTACCGCTCGGAGCCTATGCGGGAACGCCTGAAGGACCACAGCGACCCGGCATATATTTTCAGTTCGCTATACCATGGAGATCCATCCACGCCCATTCTGGAAACCTATCCTGGGGATGAGATCGTGATCCGCCTTTTGGACGGTGCACATGAAGAACAGCATGTTTTCAACCTTACAGGCATGAATTGGAAAAGGGAAGCGGCTGATCCTGCGTCCCCGGATACGGCAGCACAGACTATCGGTATTTCAGAAGCATTTAATATCCATATTACGGATCAATATGCGCCCGGAGATTATCTTTACTATTTTGGGGGGATTGATGACGTGTGGTTAGGCTTGTGGGGAATCATCCGAGCCTATGGAGAACGCAAAGAATGTTTGAAGCCGTTGTGTAAAGGACCAGACCGCATCCTTCCGCTGCCACCGTGCCCGGGAGTGAACGCGGTTGTACGCAAATATGAAATAGCGGCAATTCAAAGAAGAATTTCCTATAACAGGCATGGCGACCATGACCCGGACGGTCTGATGTTTGTACCGCTGGAAGAGGCGGCGGACGCAATGCAGTGGGATTATCAGCCAAAGCCATTGATACTACGCGCAAATGCAGGTGACTGGATAGAGGTCACGCTGCATAATCTTTTTGACAATCATAGGCCGATCCAGTATTTTGACTATCCGGTAGTGCCCGTTGATTTTCCGCATAAACCCTCCATGCGTGTATCCTTAAATCCGCAGTTCCTAAAATATGATCCAGTCTGTGATTCGGGCGTCAACGTAGGCTATAACAACCGGGAGCAGACCGTAGGGCCGGGCGAGAGCAAAAAATATTTATGGTTTGCAAATAAGGAATACGGCTCCTGTATCATCCAATCATTTGGAGATTTGAGAAACCACAGATACCATGGGCTGTTTGGCGCTGTTATCATCGAGCCGCCGGGTGCAAAGTGGTATAGGAAGGATTCTGTGATTCAGGCACTGCATGAAGAAGAGGCAGTTATTACCGCACCTGGAACGGAGCCATTCAGGGAATGTGTGGTTATGATTCAGAGCGGAATCCGTATGCTGGATAAGACTGGGACTCTGGTACAGACCACAGGGGGAGACAATGGTGAACCTCCGGATGCGGAGGACACGGGAGAGAAGGGCTTTAATTACCGCTCCGAGAGGTTCGCAAACCGGCTGAAAAAAGACTGGAGAATTTCTAAGATATTCAGCAGTGTGATACATGGTGACCCGGCAACCCCTGTTTTTACCGCCTATCCCGGAGAACGGGTTGTCTTCAGAACCATGATGCCGGCAGATAAGCCGCGAAATACAAGCTTTGTTATTCACGGGTGTAAATGGAAAGAGCAGCCGGCTGACCCCTATTCCAGGATTATCCCTATGCAGGGGGCAGTCGGCATTGGGAATACTTTTAATATGGAGCTGCTAGATCCTCCGTGCTGTCCGGGTGATTACCTTTATCGTTCAGGAAGCCTAAAATGGGATGTTGAGTCCGGCATGTGGGGCATCTTAAGAGTACTGAAGCAGGGCCTTGGATGTAAATGCAGAAGCGCATGCAGGAAAATCGTGGATTGTGTGCGGCGATAGATAACATGCCTGAAAAGATGACCGTGGTGTTGACAAATTGCTGAAGATGGATTAGACTAAAAATCAGAGAAGAGCACACGCGAATTATATTTTATAATTTGTAGGTGTTCTTTTTTGTGCTTATTTGGGAATGCTATAGAGAATGAGGTGAAGCTTATGAAAAAAATGAATTTAAAAAAGTTGGCTTACGATATTATGATTGATGTTGTAGGCGGCATACTGATTGGGCTGGGAATTTATAACTTTGCAGCAAATGCCGCTTTCCCGCTGGCGGGTATTTCGGGTATTGCTCTGATTTTTTATCATTTATTCGGAATGCCGATCGGGTGGGTGACTATGCTGCTGAATGTGCCGATTGCCATTGGGTGCTACAGAACCCTGGGGAAGGAGTTCTTTGTGCGCTCCGTGAGAACGGTTATTATTACTTCCCTGATTATTGACTATGTAGCTCCGCTTTTCCCGGTATATTCAGGGGACCGGATGCTGGCGGCAATCTGTACGGGGATCTTTTCCGGACTTGGTTATGCAATGATATTTATGAACAACTCTTCGACAGGAGGGATGGATTTTATCACGGTTTCGATCAAAGTAAAACGGCCGCATCTGACTCTGGGGAGAATTGTATTTATTACAGATGCGATCATTGTGGCAGTCGGCGGGGATATTTTTAAGGATGTAGATGGGACAATTTATGGATTCATTATCACGTATCTGCTGACATTTGTTATTGATAAGTTTATGTACGGGATTGATGCCGGCAAGATGACACTGATTGTGACGGAGAAGGGGCAGGAAGTTGCCGATAAGATTGACCATTACTCGGGAAGAGGATCTACACTGCTGAAGGGCAGGGGGAGCTATTCGGGTATCGAGAAAGAAGTCGTGATGTGTGCCTGCAATAATAAGCAGATGTACACGATACGGAAAATGATCAGAGAGGTGGATCCCACTGCATTTACGGTCATAATGGAGTCGAATGAAGTTGTCGGGGAAGGGTTTAAGGAAGAGTAAGCAGTTTACTCTTCCTTAAACCCTTTTTACAGTCACTGTTTATGAAAAGGTCATTATGGTAAATGAAATCAGATTACCGCATATATCTTAACGAGTTCAAGAACGACATCTGCCGCCAGATCCATTCCCTCTGCAGTAATATGCTCATAAGGGCCGTGGTATCCATGTCCGCCTGTTCCCAGGTTCGGGCAGGGCAGTCCCTTAAAGCTGAGCTGGGCGCCGTCTGTACCGCCCCGGATTGGAAGAATCAAGGGTGTGACACCTGCATTTTCGCAGGCTTTTTTGGCATGGTCTATGAGGTGCCTGCAGCCGTCTATAATCTCGGCCATATTGCGGTACTGCTGGGTGATTGTCAGTCTGACCGTATGGGAGCCCCACTTCTCATTCATAAGCTTTTCGATATGGCGCAGTGTTTGCTGACGCACCTCAAAGGAGGCTGCATCGTGGTCGCGTACAATATATTGGAGCCTGGCATGCCCTACCTCGCCGGACATGCTTACCAGATGAAAGAAGCCTTCGTAATCTTCCGTATCCCGGGGCGTATCCCCGGATGGAAGCATGGAGTTGATCTCCATGGCAACCAGGCTTGCATTGACCATGGTATCCTTGCTGGAACCCGGGTGGACATTCACTCCTTCTATCATAAAATCAGCTTTACATGCGTTGAAATTCTCGAACTGGATCTCGCCTTCTGTATCTCCGTCCAGCGTATAGGCATAATCCGCACCGAATTCCTCTACATTAAAGTGGGAGGCGCCGGCTCCGATCTCTTCATCTGGGGTAAAGGCAATGGAGAGCGGACCGTGGGGAATCCCCTCTGTATTCAAACGTTCGGCTACTGTCATAATTTCTGCAATTCCGGCTTTATCGTCCGCACCAAGTATGGTTGTCCCGTCACTGGTAATCAGAGTACGGCCCTTAAGGTCCGGCAAATAGCGGAACGTATCTGTACTGATTGTTCTGCCGCTTGTCCCCAGAACAAAATCTTTTCCATCGTAATTTTCAGTAACGATGGGAATGATATCATGGTCACAGAAATCGGAAACGGTATCCATATGCGCGATAAAACCGATCTTTGTTTTATCTTCATAGCCCGGTGAGGCGGGGAGATGCGCATAGACATAACCATGTTCATCCACCTTTGCGTCAGACACCCCTAAGTCTTTCAGCTCCTGTACCAGCAGGCGGGCCAGATTGAACTGGCATTCACTGGACGGCACGGTTTTGCTGTTCTCATCGCTCGGGGTGCGGATGACAACATATTTCAAAAGTCTTTCATAAGATCTCATAATATCAGATCTCCTTTCCTGGTTCATGGGGGTTATTATAACACTTTTCTGAGGAAATATAAAGTTACTGTTAAGAACGTGCCGTGCGCCCCGCTGCACGGCATCGGAGCCAATAAAGTAGGGTTTCGGGGCATCTGTTCTCCGCTCCCCTTCGATCCGTGCTTAACATGCGCCACTGGCGCATAGCACCCCTCGCCGAAGGCAGCTTTAAATGGGCAGATGCCGTTACTGTGCACGCACAAAGGGCGTGCACAGTAACAATATAAAACCATTCTATAAAGAATTGACGGCGGTATTCAAAGAAGGTAGAATGAAATTAGATCTTGTCGGACAGGAGCGTGGAGTTAAGGCTGTTCCGATATAATACGGACTTGGAACCCTGAGATTTTGGTAGATCGTTCTGGTGTAAGGCACGGGATGATTGGCGGGAGGTGGCTGCATGGAAAGAATGGCCCGCATGATTACAGGGCATCGGAAGCTGGTGGTGGGAATATTTCTTGTACTGGCTTGTTTGTGTGCTGTTCTTATGACGCAGGTGAAGGTGAACTACACATTGATCGACTATCTGCCGGAGGATGCGCAGTCAACGACGGCGCTTACTCTTATGCAGGATGAGTTTCACGAGGCAGTGCCCAATGAGAGAGTCATGGTGGAAAATATCACTCCAGTGCAGGCGCTGGAGTACAAGGCAGCGCTTGAAGCGATTGACGGGGTGGATTCTGTCATGTGGCTGGATGATGTGGTGAACTTGAAAGAACCGCTGGAGATGGCGGATCCGGAAACGGTGGAGGCCTACTATAAAGATGGGAATGCGCTTTTTAACGTGACCATTCATAAGGGAAAAGAGATGGATGCCACCCTTGCCGTCCGCGAACTGATCGGAGAAGAAAATGCGCTGGATGGAGATGCGGCGTCGAATGCATTTTCTCAGGAGATTTCGGTGAAGGAATCCATGAATGCCATGCTGATTCTGATTCCTATTATTATTGTGATTCTTCTGCTTACTTCTTCCTCCTGGATTGAACCGGTATTGTTTCTTGCGGCCATCGGGATTTCGGTGCTGGTCAATATGGGCAGCAATGTATTTCTGGGGGAGGTATCCTATATTACGCAGGCAATCAGCCCAATCCTGCAGATGGCCGTTTCTCTGGATTATGCGATCTTTTTGCTGCATAATTTTGAGGAACAGAGAAAGCATACAGAGGATGCAAAGCTTGCGATGGTGAGGGCCGTGAAACTGGCCTTTCCTTCCGTTGCAGCCAGTGCGGCCACAACGCTGTTTGGTTTTATGGCCTTGATGTTCATGCGGTTCCGGATCGGATCAGACCTGGGGCTGAACCTGGTTAAGGGGATTGTACTCAGCTATCTGTCGGTCATGGTATTTCTGCCCGCACTGACGCTGTTATGCTGCAGGCTGATCGACAGGACGAAGCACAGGAAACTGCTTCCGGAGCTGAAAGGAGCAGGAACTCTGCTGCTGAAGATCCGCGTGCCGGCACTGATCCTGGTATTGCTGCTCGTCATTCCCTGCTATAAGGCGCAGTCTAAGTCCAGCTTTATTTATGGAATGGGAGAGGCGAATGCAGCCATGAAGCTGGGGCAGGACAGCCGAAAGATCAATGAGGTGTTCGGAAGGTCTGCTTCCATTGTACTGCTGGTTCCCAAAGGAGATCCGGCCAGGGAGCTTCTGCTGTGTAATCAGCTTGAGGAACTGGAACATGTAAACAGTGTGGTTTCCTATGTTACCAGCGTGGGAAATACAATTCCGTCCGGGTATCTGGATCGTGAGATTGTAGAGAATTTTTATTCGGAGCATTTCGCCCGGATCATTGTAAACGCGGATACAAGTGAGGAAGGGGAAGAGGCATTTTCACTAGTGGAAAAAGTGCGGGATACCACGGCGGCATACTATGATGAGGCGTATTCCTGCGGACAGAGTGCAAACCTTTTTGATATGAAACAGATCGTGTCCAGTGATACAAAGCTGGTTAACGGGCTGGCAGTAGCCGCAATAGCACTGGTACTGTTCCTGACATTCAAGTCCCTGCTCCTTCCCCTGCTCCTTCTTTTTATCATAGAAGCGGCGATATGGATCAACCTGTCCGTACCATATTTTGCGGGAAATTCGCTGGTGTATATCGGGTTTCTCGTCATCAATACGGTGCAGCTGGGAGCAACGATAGATTATGCTATTTTTATTACCAATAATTATTTGGGCAGGCGAAAGACGATGGGGAAAATGGAAGCCATCAAAGAGGTGCTGAACCGGAACCTGATCGCGATCATGACCTCGGCGCTGATTCTTGCATCGGCCGGCTTCTGTCTGAAGCTGACGTCCTCCAATCCGATTGTTGCGGAGTTAGGGCTGCTGCTCGGGAGAGGCACGTTTCTTTCACTGGCGATGGTTGCGGCGATACTGCCGATGCTTCTGCTCTTATTTGACAGGGCAATCGAAGCGACTACATATCATGCCGCATTTTACAGGGAGGTAGAGCGATGAGAAGATGTAAGGAACAGATACACAAATTCGCAGTTTACTGTGGAACCAACGCCACGGCCTGTATGCCGGGAGCTTCTGTGAATATACGGAAATCTCTGTCATACGGCAGGAGATATGCAGCTGTATTTGCTGTGCTGACACTTGTGCTGTGTACAGGACCGAAGGAGGTGAAGGCCGCCGGAGAACAGAATGTGACAAAGGAGGAAGTCGTGTATGCATCCTTGGCGGCAGACGGAAAAGTAGATGACATTTATGTTGTGAATGCCTTTGATCTTCAGGAGGCTGGGCCGGTGGCTGATTATGGCGAGTACTCTCTGGTAGAAAATCTGACGGATACGAGGGAACTGGAATATAAAGGAAGCAGGGTGAGTACGGATGCAGACAGCGGCAGATTCTATTATCAGGGCAATCTGGTCAGTAAAGAGCTGCCCTGGAATGTCCGGGTTACGTACAGGCTGGATGGAAAAGTGACTCCGCCTTCTGAGATGGGGGGAGCGGATGGACGGGTAGGTATTACCATCCACACCTCTGAAAATCCGAAGACAGAGGCATTGTTTTATGAAAAATATATGTTACAGGTTACCGTAACACTCGATACTTCCGTCTGCGATCACATTACCGCAGAGAATGCAACGATTGCAAATGCGGGAACGGATAAGCAGGTGACATTTACCGTGATGCCGGAGAAGGCCGGAAAGATGGAGGTGAACGCCGCCGCCGCCGACTTTTATATGAAAGGAATCTCCATAGCGGCAGTACCGTTTTCAGCCGGGGCGGACATGCTGGATCTGAAAGAAATTGATAAACTGACGGAGGGGCTGGGAGAACTGGCGGAAGGGATAAAGGAACTGAACGGCGGGGCGGATCAGCTGATGAGCGGAGTGGATGCCTTTCAATCAGGAACGGCCGGGCTGAAGGCCGGCGCAGCACAGTTCGGCGACGGCATCCGGCAGTTAAAAGACGGAGCCGACGGACTTAGCAGCGGCGCGGGACTTCTGCAGTCTGGCTCAGGGGAATTCAGAAGCGGCCTGGAACAGGCGGCAGCAGGTTCAGATGAACTGTTAGGCGGCTCTGCGCAGGTGAATCAGGCCCTTCAGCTGCTAAAAGGCGGAACCGCAGAGCTTAACAGCCTGGATCTGGCACAACTCCAGGCACTGCCGGACGGGCTGACGGCGCTGGCCGACGGTCTTGAGGCCATACAGGCGGGATATGCGGGGATGTTCGCCGCAATGGATCAGGTGGTGAATGCTTATCCTGTTACGGAGATACCGGATGCAGAACTGTACGCGGCACTGGGGGAACTGCAGCAATCGGAGAACATTTCACCGGAGACGCAGGCTGTCATCGGAAAGCTTGCAGGAAACTATGCTGCAGCCGCCGGATTATCGCAGACGTATGCCGGGGTCAGGCAGAGCATTGAGCCTTTGCAGGAGAGCACGGCCCAGGTGATACAGAGTATGCGGGATATGGCGGCAGGGCTTGGACAGCTTAAGGATGCGGATCCCGACAGCCTGAAAGACCTGGCAGGAGGAATAGCCGGGCTGTCAGACCAGTATGCCCAATTCCACCAGGGGCTTGAAGATTATCTGGGCGGTGTAAAGGATCTCGCCGGGGGCTATGGGCAGATCGACGATGGGATCCGGGGCGTAGCAGAAGGGAGTGCAGACCTGGCAGGAGGCATGAAGCAAACGGAAGAGGGCGCGTCAAAACTTCTGGGGGGCGCAGATGCACTGGACAGCGGCGCGGCTGCACTGGCGGACGGGATGTCTCAGCTGAACGGAGGATTAAAGGTTCTCAGGGATCAGACATCGGGAATGCCGGATGAGGTGAAAAAAAGTATAGATGAGATGCTGGAGACCTATCGGAATTCCGATTTCATACCGGTTTCTTTTACCTCGCCTGAAAATAAGAATGTAAAATCCGTACAGTTTGTATTTGCAGCGGACGGGATACAAAAGCCAAAAGCGGCAGCGACACAGAAGGAAGAGGCAGAGAAAGAAGGATTCTGGGAAAAATTACTGGGATTATTTAAATCGAGATAGTGTAAGCAGGTACAGCCGGCTCCGGTTGTAGTAGGAGATAACGTGTGGATAGGCGTCGGGGCAATCATTATTTTATCTATGCATGCCAGGCAGCCCAAGCGGGGAATGGCGGCATTTGACAAAGGGTATATTGAAATATATGAGTATCCCCGGGGAGTGGAAGCAGTCATTACTTATACGGAAGACGGAGCGGCGGAAGTGGTCAGGACAGGCGAGAAGGAACATGCTCTTGTATATGAGGTGGAGGACATGGAGGCGGCTGTTTCTGGTGAAGAAAATGTCATGCATTTAGATTATACAAAGGATGTTATGGAAATGATGACTGCCGTGCGGAATGAATGGGGGATGAAGTATCCGGAAGAAAAGTAATAGTTTCCGCCAGTTTGCTGGCAGCAGTATTAAAAGACCTATCATTCATCTCCAAACTGGATCAAAATCCAGACAGACATGAGCTGGATGAAGATATGGAACTTGCTTTATATGGTATCCGCAAACACTACGATAATAAGTCAATTGAAAATATAGTCATTTCGCGATATAATATGACTATAAAATTAATGGGAGGTATGCTTATGTTTTCAATACAGGAATCTATTCGTCCATCTGCAGATTTAAGAAATCATTACAGCGAAATATCAAAACAGTGCAGGGAAAATAATGAGGCAGTTATTATCACAGTGAACGGCCGGGGAGATACCGTTTCTCTTTCCTATGAGGAATACAAAAGGATGAAATCCAGGATAGAACTTCTGGAAATTTTGTCGGAAGCGGAAGATGACGTGAAAAACGGGATGATTGAACCAATTGAAAATACTTTCCAGGATCTGAGACAGTTATTGAAGGAGAAATGATATGAAGTATACAGTTGTCCGCACAGATGTGGCAGATGAACAGATCCGTAAGATCATCCTTCATATCAATGATAATTTTGGACCGGAGGTTGCATTACAGAAACTGGATGAGCTGGAAGAAAGTATTCTGGGTTTGGGGGATACTCCGGATATTGGAATGATTCCCAGATATCATATTCTGAGACGACAAGGATATAGGGTATTGATTTTAGAGAAAAATCTTGTATTTTATAAAGTGGATGATGAGAAAAAAAGAGTGATTGTCTATGCGGTAGTGGATCAAAGACAGGATTATTTGAATATTATTAGAGGATTATAAAGAGATATAGCACGGTTTTATGTTGAAAATATAGTTATTATTAGCACTCAACTCTTGACAGTGCTAATAATAAATGATATTGTTATATTTGTAGTAGAACAACAAACTCTAAACCGACAAAGGAGGTCTTTCTATGAATATAAATAAATTTACCCAGAATTCTCTTCAGGCAGTGCAGAACTGCGAAAAAATTGCATACGATTACGGCAATCAGGAGATTGCGCAGGAGCACCTGCTTTATGCGCTGGTAACGCAGAATGACAGTTTGATATTAAAATTACTCGAAAAAATGAATATACAGGGTGCCCTCTTTACAAACCGCGTGGAGGAAGCCCTGGCTAAACGTCCGAAGGTACAGGGCGGCCAGGTTTTTGTAGGGCAGGATCTGAATAATGTCCTGATCCATGCCGAGGATGAGGCGAAGCAGATGGGCGACGAGTACGTGTCCGTGGAGCATCTCTTCCTGGCCCTGTTAAAGTATGCCAGCCGGGAACTGAAAACACTGTACAAGGAGTTCGGCATCAACCGGAACAACTTTTTACAGGCGCTGTCCACCGTGCGGGGGAACCAGAAGGTGACCAGCGACAATCCGGAGGCGACCTACGATACGTTGAATAAGTACGGCCAGGATCTGGTAGAGCGTGCCAGGGACCAGAAGCTGGATCCGGTCATCGGCCGCGACGAGGAGATCCGTAATGTAGTCCGGATACTTTCACGTAAGACGAAGAATAATCCGGTTCTCATCGGCGAGCCCGGCGTTGGTAAGACGGCTGTAGTAGAGGGGCTGGCGCAGCGTATCGTCAGGGGTGACGTACCGGAAGGACTGAAGAATAAGACCATCTTCTCTCTGGACATGGGCGCCCTGGTTGCAGGGGCAAAATACAGAGGAGAATTCGAAGAGCGTCTGAAAGCGGTTCTGGAGGAAGTGAAGAACAGCGACGGACAGATCATTCTCTTTATCGATGAGCTGCACACAATCGTAGGCGCAGGCAAAACCGACGGCGCAATGGATGCAGGCAACATGCTGAAGCCAATGCTGGCACGGGGGGAACTGCACTGTATCGGTGCCACCACTCTGGATGAATACCGCCAGTACATTGAAAAAGATGCTGCGCTGGAACGCCGTTTCCAGCCGGTTATGGTAGAAGAGCCGACGGTGGAGGATGCAATCTCCATTTTGAGGGGCTTAAAGGAACGGTATGAAGTCTTCCACGGCGTAAAGATTACAGACAGCGCCCTGGTAGCGGCTGCGATGCTGTCTAACCGCTATATCTCCGACAGGTTCCTGCCCGACAAGGCGATTGACCTGGTGGATGAAGCATGCGCGCTGATCAAGACGGAGCTCGATTCCATGCCCACAGAGCTGGACGAACTGCGCCGCCGGATCATGCAGCTGGAGATCGAGGAAGAGGCGTTGAAGAAAGAGGAGGACCGTCTGAGCAAAGAACGTCTGGAACATCTGCAGGAAGAGCTGGCCGGTTTGAACGAGGAGTATGCAGGCAAGAAGGCGCAGTGGGATAATGAGAAGGCCTCCGTAGAAAGAGTCCAGAAGATCCGCGAAGAGATCGAGCAGGTGAACAAGGATATCCAGAAGGCGCAGCGGGAGTATGACCTGAACCGGGCAGCGGAACTGCAGTACGGGCGGCTGCCGCAGCTGCAGAAACAGCTGGAAGAGGAGGAAGATAAGGTCAGGGAGAAAGAGCTGTCGTTGGTACACGAGGCCGTCACTGACGAAGAGATCGCTAAGATCATTTCCAGATGGACGGGAATCCCGGTGGCCAAGCTGAATGAGAGCGAGAGAAGCAAGACGCTCCATCTGGGCGATGAGCTGCACAGGCGCGTCATCGGACAGGATGAGGGCGTGGAACTGGTGACAGAGGCAATTATCCGATCCAAAGCGGGTATTAAGGATCCGTCAAAACCGATTGGCTCCTTCCTGTTCCTTGGGCCTACCGGAGTCGGCAAGACGGAACTTGCCAAGGCGCTGGCGGAGAGCCTGTTTGATGATGAGAACAACATGGTGCGTATCGATATGAGCGAGTATATGGAGAAGTTTTCCGTATCCAGGCTGATCGGGGCGCCTCCGGGATATGTAGGATATGACGAGGGCGGCCAGCTGACGGAAGCTGTCAGAAGGAAACCATATTCCGTTGTCTTATTTGATGAGATTGAGAAAGCCCACCCGGATGTGTTCAATGTGCTTCTACAGGTGCTGGACGATGGGCGTATCACGGATTCCCAGGGGCGGACCGTGGACTTTAAGAATACGATTCTGATTATGACCTCCAACCTGGGAGCCAATTATCTGCTGGAGGGAATCGGGGAAGACGGAACCATAGACGCGGCGAGCCAGGAGATGGTAATGAACGAACTGCGCGCACGGTTCAGACCGGAATTTTTGAACCGTTTGGATGAAATCATTATGTTCAAGCCATTGACGAAAAACAATATTTATGCCATCATTGACTTATTAACAGCAGATGTCAACAAGAGGCTTGCCGATAAAGAACTTTCGATCGAAGTGACAGATGAGGCCAGAAATTACATCGTTGAGGGCGGATATGACCCGATGTACGGTGCAAGGCCGCTGAAGAGATATCTGCAGAAGAATGTAGAGACACTGGCGGCAAAATTGATACTGGCGGGAAATGTAGGAAGAGGAGATGCCATCTTAATCGATGTTGCCGGCGGAAAATTAGAAGCACGTGTGAAAGGACAGCTGGTTTCATGACACCCATCATTTTCCATATCGATGTCAATTCCGCATATCTGAGCTGGACGGCGGTAGAACAACTGAAACATGGTGCAAAGCAGGACATGAGGCTTGTGCCGGCCATCATAGGCGGCGACCAGAAGGCGCGCCGGGGGGTGGTGCTGGCCAAGTCCATTCCTGCAAAGAAATACGGCATTCGCACGGGGGAACCTGTTGCGAATGCCTTTCGTAAGTGTCCGAATCTGGTGATGGCGCCGCCAGATCATAAGATGTACAGGGAAAAAAGTGCACGGCTGATGGAGTACCTGAAGGCATTTACAACAGAGATCGAGCAGGTCAGTGTGGATGAGTGCTATGTGGATTTCACGGGGATTGCATGGAAATATCCGTCTCCCATAGATGCGGCACTGGTGATCAAGGACGGGATAAAAGAAAAGTTCGGATTTACCGTCAACATTGGGATTTCCTCAAATAAACTGCTTGCGAAGATGGCATCCGATTTTGAGAAGCCGGACAAGGTGCATACCCTGTTTCCCGAAGAAATCCGGATAAAAATGTGGCCGCTGCCCATCGGGGAACTTTATATGGCGGGGCGCTCCAGCGTGGAGACACTGAAAAAGCTGGAGATATACACCATTGGGGATCTGGCGCAGGCAGATCCGGAATTGATCAGCCTCCATATGAAAAGCCACGGGCGGATGCTGTGGGAGTTTGCTAATGGAATTGATGATTCCCGTGTACAGTCGGAGCAGGCGGAGGCAAAGGGGATCGGTAATTCCACAACGCTGCCGGAGAATGCCGAGACAGCGGAGGAAGCGAAGGCAGTTCTGCACGAACTGGCGCAAAGTGTGGGTAGGCGCCTTAGAAAAGCCGGCCAGAAGGCCAATATGGTCAGTATGGAGATCAAATACCATGACTTTCAGCGTATTTCCCATCAGAAGCAGCTGGACAAGCCTTCCCATGAAGACGAAGTACTGTATGAGGCTGCCTGCAGGCTGTTTGACGAGACGTGGGATGGAGAACCGATCCGTCTTCTCGGAATTCGAACGGCAAAGCTTGTCGTTGCGTCCGAACCGGTGCAGCTTTCCATCTTTGATATTGAGATGCCGAAGCCTCCGGATGAAAAGCACCGAAAGCTGAATCAGGCGATGGAGGAGATACGGGCGAAATACGGAAAAGATGCGGTGGTGAAGGCGAGCCTGATGAAAAAGGGCGGCGTACAGAAAAAAGGAGCACGAAAAGACGGAAACAGCGCCGGAAACGGGGAGAACGGCGGCAGGAAGAAAGATACAGGAAGTAAAATATGAAGAACAAGAACTACAACATGGAACTGATCAGAACCGTCTCGTTTGTGATGGTTATTATCATACACGTTACCAATTACTTTTGCAGGGCATACACGGAAATAGGCAGGGGAGAATATCTGTTTTCCCTGCTGCTGGATACTGCGTCCAGGGTCAGCGTGCCCTGCTTTTTCATGCTCAGCGGAGCCCTGCTGCTGGGACGGTCGGAAAGTCTGCGCAAGAACGGGAAACGTCTGCTGCGTTTTTTTATCGTACTGGTATTTTGGAGCATTGTTTATTATTTCTTTAATATATATTATATGGGGACGCCTTATGATCTGCGGGATCTGTTTTATATTCCCACGGAGCCGCATCTGTGGTACCTGTATGCGATGATTCCCATTTACCTGGTGCTGCCCTTTTTCCAGATCATGTGCAGGGGGATGAATGCCAGGATGGATAAAGCATTTTTGCTGATGGGCAGCCTGGCGGCAGTATTTATGTACTTTTCTTCACTTCTGCATGAGGAGCCGTATTATGATCTGCCGATCATCGGGGACAGGGTGTATGCGTTTTATTTCTTTCTCGGATATCTTATCCATAAATACAGGGAAAAACTAAAGGGCAGGGAACCGCTGCTCCTCGGGGTATTTCTGGGAAGTACGGCATTGAATCTGGCGCTGACCGCCTGGAAGTCGTCCGCTCAGGGGGAGCACTATGAGCGATTTCTGGAATATGGATGCCCGCTGGTGATCATGGCGGGAGGCGCTTTCTTTGCTTTTATGATCCTGCTTGGCGGCGGAAATATCAGGCTGAAGGAGAGGACAAAAAGCGCGGTTGATGCCTGGTGCGCAAGCTCTTTTGGAATCTATCTGATCCATATACTATTTCTGGATACTTATAAAAAATATGTGGATCCGGGGCAGATCAGCGCATGGACTGCCGTGCCCGGACTGACAGCAGGCATATTGATCCTTTCCTTTGTTTGCATACACTTCATACGAAAATTGCCGTTTGGCAAGTATATTTCATAAAGAATTCACAGGAGAATTTTGCAACCGGAGGCTGTTTGTGTTATTCTATGGTAGGTAAGTTTTTTCAGTACATTGTAAAATTACGTCCGGGAAGCGGGCGTCAATTGGACAGACGATGTACCAGTCAGGAGGAGTATACATGAAACTGAATCAGTTATTAGAACGTTTAGAATACGAAGTCGTACAGGGAAGTGATGAGGCAGAGATTACCACATTCATCAATGATTCCAGAAAAGTAGAAGAGGGGTCCGCATTTGTCTGCATCAGCGGAGCCGTTGTGGACGGACACGATTTTATCGGTGAAGTGGCCGGCAAAGGGGCGGCAGCCGTGATTGTGGAACGGGAGGCGGATGCGCCGGAGGGAATGACCGTGATCCGGGTGAAGGATACCCGCTATGCGCTGGCGCTGATGTCGGCCGCTTATTTTGGTTATCCGGCGGATAAGATGAAGATTATCGGAATTACCGGAACAAAGGGGAAGACTACAACAACTTATTTGATCAAGTCCATTTTGGAAAGGGTTGGCCATAAAGTGGGGTTGATCGGAACCATAGAGGCGATTATAGGGGATGAGAAGATCCCGGCCGCGAACACGACTCCGGAATCCTATACGATCCATCAGTACTTTGCAAAAATGGTGGAAGCAGGCTGCGACTGCGTTGTGATGGAGGTGTCTTCCCAGGGCCTGATGCTGCACAGGACCGCTGGGATCGACTTTGAAATCGGAATTTTCACCAATCTGGGCAGAGACCATATTGGGCCCAATGAGCATAAGGATTTTGAGGATTATAAGAGATGCAAAGGGCTTTTGTTCCAGCAGTGCAGGCTGGGTATAGCCAACGTGGACGACGAATATTTTGCAGATGTCTTTTCTAAGGCAACGTGCAGGGTGGAGACCTTTGGGTTTTCCGAAAAAGCGGATCTGCGCGCAGAAGATACGCATCTTGTGTCCAGGCCGGGGTACCTGGGAGTCGCCTACCATGCGGCAGGACTTATGGATTTCGATGTGGAGATCGATATTCCGGGCAAGTTCAGTGTTTACAATTCACTGACTGCCATTGCGGTGTGCAGGCATTTCCAGGTGCCCGGGGAGCAGATTCAAAAGGCTCTGAAGGAGGCCAATGTAAAGGGGCGCATTGAGATGATCCCGGTGTCGGATGAGTTTACGCTGATGATCGACTATGCTCACAACGCCATGAGCCTGGAAAGCCTTCTTACAACGCTGAAGGAATATGAGCCGGCGCGGCTTGTCTGCCTGTTCGGCTGCGGAGGCAACCGTTCCAGGGACCGCCGTTATGAGATGGGGGAAGTGTCCGGAAGGCTGGCGGATCTCTCCATTATCACTTCCGACAATCCGAGATTTGAGGAACCCCAGGCGATTATAGATGATATTAAAACGGGGATACAAAGGACTGACGGGAAATATGTGGAGATCTGTGACAGAAAAGAGGCAATCAAATATGCGATTGAGCATGGACAGCGCGGCGATGTGATTGTGCTGGCTGGGAAGGGCCATGAGGATTATCAGGAAATCAAAGGTGTAAAGTATCCCATGGATGAGCGGGTGCTGATCCGGGAAATTCTGGAAGATTTAAAGTAGGTGAATACATTTCATGTATGCGAATATTATCGTAGACATTACACATGAAAAACTGGATAAGATATTTCAATACAGAGTCCCCTCCCGTCTGGAAGGGGAACTTTCTGTTGGGATGGAAGTACGGGTGCCGTTTGGCCGGGGGAACCGGGAGACGAAGGGGTACGTCATCGGCCTGACAACGCGCTGTAATTATGAGGAATCCAAAGTAAAAGAGCTTCTGGATATCTCCAGGAGCGGCGTGGCAATAGAAGGAAAGCTTGTGGCACTGGCGGCCTGGATGAAGGAGCAGTACGGAGGAACTATGATCCAGTCTTTAAAGACCGTGCTGCCCATCAAGCAGAAGGAAAATGCCAGGGTGAAGAAGCGGGTCCGCCTTCTGTTGGACGAGGAGGACGGCAGGAAGAAGCTTAAGTACTATCTCGAAAAGAATCAGCGGGCAAGGGCGAGGCTGATGGCCGCCCTTCTGGATGACCATGTGCTGGACTATGAACTGGTGTCCCGGAAACTGAATATCACCCTTACTGTTGTACGGGCGTTGGAGGAACAGGGAGTTCTTGCACTGGAGACAGAGCAGGTATACCGCAATCCGGTGAAAGGGAAAAGAGAAGCGTGCAGCATCACTTTTACCGAAGAACAGCGGCATGCGGTGGATGTATTCTGGAAAGACTATGAACAGGAGAATTACGGCACATACCTGCTATATGGGGTGACAGGCAGCGGAAAGACGGAAGTGTATATCGAAATGATACGCAGGGCGGCGGCCTGCGGGAAGCAGGCCATCGTGCTGATCCCGGAGATTGCGCTGACCTATCAGACGGTGATGCGGTTTTACCGGAGTTTTGGAGACCGGGTGTCGATCATGAATTCCAGGCTCTCGGCGGGAGAGCGCTATGACCAGATGATGCGGGCAAAAGAAGGCGGCATCGATGTGATGATCGGTCCCCGCTCCGCACTATTTACCCCGTTTCCAAACCTGGGGCTGATCGTGATAGACGAAGAGCATGAGACTACGTATAAAAGCGAGCAGGTGCCCCGGTATCATGCGAGGGAGACTGCGATAGAGAGGGCGGCGATGGAGGGAGCCAGTGTGGTTCTGGGATCGGCGACCCCGTCCCTGGAGGCGATGTACCGTGCAAAATGCGGAGAGTACTGCCTGCTGGAGATGCCGAACCGGTCCGGGATGCAGGACATGGCGGAGGTCTCCACCGTGGATCTGCGGGAGGAGATCAAAGAGGGCAACCGTTCGATTCTGAGCAGAAAGCTGCAGGACATGATCGCGGATCGTCTCGAGAAGAGAGAACAGATCATGCTGTTTTTGAACCGCCGGGGATATGCAGGATTTGTCTCGTGCAGGGAATGCGGACATGTAATCAAATGCCCTCACTGCGATGTGTCTCTTTCGTCCCACCGCAGCGGGAAGCTGGTTTGCCACTATTGTGGGTACGAGGAACAAAAAGCGTCTGTCTGCCCTGAATGCGGCTCCCGCCATATCGGGGAATTCCGGGCAGGGACACAGCAGATCGAGGAGTTGGTGAAAAACCAGTTTCCGGAGGCAAGAGTGCTGCGGATGGATATGGATACTACGCGGCAGAAGGACGGGCATGAAAAGATTCTGGCGGCATTTGCCAACGAAGAGGCCGATATTCTGGTGGGAACCCAGATGATCGTAAAGGGACATGATTTTCCAAATGTGACGCTGGTCGGTGTGCTGGCTGCGGATATGTCCCTGTATGCGGATGATTACCGGGCGGGGGAGAGGACCTTCCAGCTTCTGACCCAGGCCGTGGGAAGGGCCGGCCGCGGAAAGAAAAAAGGCGAGGCCGTGATTCAGACCTACAGCCCGGAACACTATGGAATTGTGACAGCGGCGGCACAGGATTACGAAGCGTTTTATGCGGAGGAGATCCGCTACCGGGAGCTGATGGGATATCCGCCTGCGGAGAACCTGCTGGCAGTGCTGGTGAGCTGTGGGGATGAACCGCTTCTGGAAAAGGGATGCGGATATCTCAGGGAGTATGCGCTGCGCATCAATAAAGGCGGGAGCATGGAGATCATCGGTCCGGCGAGCCCGGGGATTGGAAAAATCAACGATGTGTATCGTAAAGTTCTCTATCTCAAATCAGAAAGATATGATACACTGGTAAAGATGAAAAACTATCTGGAACAATACATTGAGGTGAATCCGGGATTTCAGAAGATGAGGATCCAGTTCGATTTTAATCCGATGAATGTATTTTGAGTTTTAGAGGTTCGAAGAATAGAGAAAAGAAAAAAGAAGAAGAATAGAAACAGGGAGGATATTATGGCAATCAGAGATGTAAGAGTGATTGGGGACGAAATTTTAACAAAGAAATGCAAAGAAGTAACAAAAATGACTCTGCGTACAAAAATGCTTATCGGAGATATGTTTGATACGATGTATGAAAAGAATGGAGTGGGACTTGCTGCCTCCCAGGTTGGAGTTCTTAAGAATATTGTAACCATCGATGTAGGGGAAGGCCCGATCGTGTTGATCAATCCGGAAATACTGGAGACTTCCGGCGAGCAGACCGGTGAAGAGGGATGCCTGAGTGTTCCCGGAAAATGGGGGATTGTGACCAGGCCGGATTATGTGAAAGTACGGGCTTTGAATGAAGATATGGAAGAGTTTGAGATGGAGGGCGAGGGCCTTCTGGCGAGGGCTTTCTGCCATGAAATCGCGCATTTGTCAGGGGAATTGTATGTAGATAAAGTAGAAGACGGACTTCATGATGTGACATATGAGGAGGAAGAAGAGTAAGATGAGAGTGATATTTATGGGGACTCCTGATTTTGCTGTTGGTACTCTGGAGTCGCTTGTCCAGGCAGGACATGATGTCTGCCTGGCTGTGACCCAGCCTGACAAGCCAAGGGGCAGAGGCAAAGAAATGCAGTTTACGCCGGTAAAAGAAGCGGCAGAAAAGCATGGGATACCGGTATATCAGCCGGCAAAGGTCCGGCAGCCGGAATGTGTGGCAGAGCTGCGGGGATACAAGGCGGATGTCATTGTGGTGGTGGCTTTCGGACAGATCCTTCCGAAGGAGATACTGGACATGACGCCGTACGGCTGTATTAATGTCCATGCGTCGCTGCTCCCGAAATACAGAGGTGCGGCGCCGATCCAGTGGTCCATTCTCTGCGGGGAAGAGGTGACGGGCGTCACGACGATGCAGATGGATGAAGGGCTGGATACGGGGGACATGATCCTGAAAACAGAGGTGCCGATTACGGAGGAGGAAACAGGGGAAAGCCTGCACGACAAACTGGCTGCGGCCGGTGCAGCGCTCTGCGTGGAGACACTGGAGGCGCTGGAGGACGGTACCGCAGTTTTCAAGCATCAGGGTGAGAGTCCGACTCCTTATGCAAAGATGCTGGATAAGAAGATGGGAAATATTGACTGGGGCCAGCCGGCCGACCGGATCGAGAGACTGGTACGGGGGCTGAATTCCTGGCCAAGCGCCTATACGCACTGGGGAGAAAAAGTGCTGAAGATCTGGAAGGCGAAAGCGGAGCCGCAGAAAAATAAGGGCGGCGCTGCTTCACCCGGAACGGTTCTGGAAGTGGAAAAAGACTCTTTCACAGTGCAGACGGGCGAGGGAATTCTGCGGATCAGCGAGCTGCAGATTCCCGGTAAAAAACGAATGGAGGCAAGTGCATTTCTGAGGGGTTATACACTGGAAACCGGCACCGTATTTAACTGCGGTTCAGAATGACCGAACCCATTTTGGCGGGCGCCGCATTCGAAATGGAGGGAGTAACATGTATTTTTTTGGCTATGATCCAACTTATATATTAGTGATTATCGGGGCTGTCATCTGTATTCTGGCATCCAGCCGGGTGAACCGGGTATTCAATAAATATGCCCAGGTACGCAGCCATTCGGGGATGACAGGAAGAGAAGCGGCGGAGAAAATCTTAAGGGCAAATGGAATATACGATGTGACCGTGCAGCATGTATCAGGGAACCTGACAGACCATTATGACCCGCGCAATAAGGTGCTGAGACTGTCGGATGCGACGTATCAGTCGGCTTCGGTGGCCGCCATAGGTGTAGCCGCACACGAATGCGGCCATGCGGTACAGCATAACGTTGGTTATGCACCGCTGAAGATTCGGGGAGCGCTGGTGCCGGTCGCTAATTTCGGCTCCATGGCGGCATGGCCGCTGATCATCATCGGCCTGTTTATCAGCGGCCAGACATCGCTGATTCTGATCAATCTGGGGATTCTGCTGTTCTCTGCGGCAGTACTGTTCCAGCTTGTGACGCTGCCCGTAGAGTTTAATGCATCCAGAAGAGCAGTGAAGGTTCTGGAGAATACCGGAATGCTTTATCCGGAAGAAGTAAGCGCAACAAAAGAAGTGCTGGGGGCAGCGGCCCTGACGTATGTAGCCAGCGCCGCATCCATGATCCTGCAGCTTCTCAGGCTGCTTTTGATCAGCGGGCGCAGGCGTGACTAACAGGTTACTGTTTACAGGCCTGCCTTTGAACAATAACCACTGACAGGAGGAAATGAGATGGCAAAGCCGTTGAGCGACAGAGAGATTGTGCTGGGTCTTTTGATGGATATTACGGAGCATGATGTGTACAGCCATATTGCTCTGGGAAATGTGCTGAGTAAATATCAGTATCTGGATAAGAAGGAACGTGCATTTATAACGAGGGTGACGGAGGGGACTCTGGAGCACCTGATCGAACTGGACTATATTCTCAACCAGTTCTCAAAAGTAAAGGTGAAAAAGATGAAGCCGGTTATCCGCAATATACTGCGGAGTGCGGTATACCAGCTGAAATATATGGACAGTGTTCCGGATTCTGCTGTGTGCAATGAAGCGGTTAAGCTGGCGGTGAAAAAGGGCTTTGCTCCGCTTAAGGGCTTTGTAAACGGAGTGCTTCGCAGTGCTGCACGTGGGATCGACGCGGTCGAATATCCGAGCGGCCCCGTGGAAGCTCTGTCTATACGGTACTCTATGCCGGAGTGGATCCTAAAGAAGTGGCTGGAGGAATATGACAGGGAGACTGTGGAGATGATGCTTGCAGATTTCCAGAAGGAGAAACCGTTGACAATCCGCTGTAATACCAGCCGGTGTCAGCCGGCGGAACTGGAGGCCAGGCTGGAAAAAGAAGGGGTGCAGGCAGTGGGCCATCCGTACCTGTCTTATGCCTGCCGCATTACCGGATATGACTATCTGGGCGATCTGGAAAGTTTCCGGGAGGGACTGTTTGCGGTACAGGATGTCAGCTCCATGCTGGTCGGTGACATTGCAGATCCAAAGCCGGGCGATTATATTATAGATGTTTGTGCCGCTCCGGGCGGCAAGTCCATTCATCTTGCGGACCGTCTGGCAGGAACCGGGCATGTGGAGGCACGGGATCTGACGGAATATAAGACAGCACTGATCCGGGAGAACATAGACAGGATGGGGATGGAGAATATCTCTGCGGTGCAGATGGATGCTTCTGTGCAGGACGCCTCATCTGTGTCTAAGGCTGATATTGTGATCGCGGATCTGCCCTGCTCCGGTCTCGGCGTGCTGGGGAAAAAGACGGATTTAAAATACAGGGTTACTGAAAAACAGCTGGAGGAACTGGTGCGGCTCCAACGCAGTATACTGGACGTAGTGTGCAGCTATGTAAAGCCGGGAGGGGTACTCATTTACAGCACATGTACGATTAACCGGACGGAAAACCAGGAGAATGTAAAATGGTTTTTGGCGGATCATCCGGATTTTGCCCCGGAGCAGATGAAAGAGAGCCTCTGCGCGGAACTTCAGAGCGCTGTGGGGGAGGACGGCTGTCTGCAGCTTCTGCCGGGAGTGCACGACAGCGATGGATTTTTTATTGCCAGATTGAGAAAGAAAGGTTCAGCGTAAATAATGAAGAAGGATATCCGTGCATATACATACGAAGAATTGCAGGAGGAAATGACTGCTCTTGGGGAAAAGAAGTTTCGTGCAAAGCAGTTGTATGAATGGCTCCATGTCAAGCTGGCCGGCAGTTTTGACGAGATGACGAACCTCTCGAGAGAACTCCGGGAAAGGTTGAATGAAACATATATGATTCTTCCTGTTGAGTTGCTCGAACGCCAGGAATCGAGTCTGGATGGGACGAACAAATTTCTTTTTTTGCTTCATGACCAGAATGTGGTGGAAAGCGTACTCATGAGATACAAGCACGGGAACTCTGTCTGTATCTCTTCCCAGGTGGGATGCCGCATGGGCTGCAGGTTCTGCGCCTCCACGATCGGTGGTTTGGTAAGGAATCTTTCGGCTTCGGAGATGCTGGGGCAGGTCTACGCGATACAGAGAATCACCGGGGAGAGGGTGTCCAATGTGGTCATCATGGGCACCGGTGAACCGCTGGACAATTATGAAAATTTTCTTCGGTTTATCAGGCTTCTGACCGATGAACACGGACTCCATATCAGCCAGAGGAATGTGACGGTTTCCACATGCGGGATTGTACCCAAGATGCGGGAGCTTGCAGAAGAAGATCTGCAGATCACGCTGGCTCTTTCCCTGCATGGAACGACACAGGAGAAGAGAAAAGAACTCATGCCGGTTGCAAACAAATATGGATTGCAGGATGTACTGCATGCATGCGATGAATATTTTGAAAAAACAGGCAGAAGGATTACCTTTGAGTACAGCCTGGTGCACGGCGTGAACGATACGGATGAAGATGCCGCAGAACTGGTCAGGATTTTAAAGCCGAGAAACTGCCATCTGAATCTGATCCCAGTGAACCCGGTCAAGGAACGCTCATTTGTGAGGCCAAGCAGGAAAAATGCCCTGAATTTCAAAAATAAACTTGAAAAAAGTGGAATAAATGTTACTATAAGAAGGGAAATGGGTGCAGATATCGATGGCGCCTGCGGGCAGCTCAGACGACGTTATGTGCAGACAAACAAAGAATAAAGGAGATATGCTATGAAGACATTTTCCATTACCGACGTTGGTATGGTACGACAAGTGAATCAAGATTATGTCTATACGACAGATAATCCGTTAGGACCTCTCCCCAACCTGTTTGTAGTTGCCGACGGCATGGGCGGACACCAGGCCGGCGATTATGCTTCAAAATATACGGTGGAAGTTCTGCAGAGAGAGCTGAAGCAGAGCGACCAGGAAGACATTGAAAAGGCGCTTGTCTCCGCGATTAAGACCGCGAACCGGGAGATCATAAAAAAGGCCTCCCAGGACTCCCATCTGAAGGGGATGGGAACCACGGTGGTCGTTGCAACGATCGTGAATCAGATGATGTATTTTGCGAATGTGGGGGACAGCAGGCTTTATCTGATCAATCAGGGTATTATTCAGCTGACCAAAGACCACTCACTGGTCGAGGAGATGGTACGTCTCGGCGGTATCAAGCCGGAGGAGGCGAAGCACCATCCGGATAAGAATATCATTACAAGAGCCATTGGGGCCAAGGACAGCGTGGAGGTAGACTTTTATGAGCACCGTCTGAAAAAGGGAGACATCATTTTGATGTGTACAGACGGACTCAGCAATATGGTGGAAGATGAAGAATTGTTCCACATCGTACAGGGGGGCAGGGACATTGTGGAATCGGCAGAGTCTCTGGTAGAAACAGCAAAAGAAAACGGCGGTACGGACAATATAGGGATTGTTCTGGTAGATCCGTTTGCGGATGAGGTGAGTATATGTTAAAAGAAGGAGTATTTTTAGGGAAACGTTATGAAATATTGAGCCGTATTGGTTCAGGTGGAATGGCGGATGTTTATAAGGGGAAAGACCATAAGCTGAATCGTTATGTGGCAATTAAGGTTTTAAAGAGTGATTTTCGCACAGATGAGATTTTTATCCAGAAGTTTTTAAGCGAGGCGCAGGCGGCAGCAGGCCTGATGCATCCCAATGTGGTAAATGTCTACGATGTGGGGCAGGACCGCGGCCTGTACTACATGGTCATGGAACTGGTCGAGGGAATCACATTAAAGGAATACATTGAAAAAAAGGGAAGACTCACCGCAAAAGAGACGATCAGCATTTCTATACAGATGGTGACAGGTATTCAGGCTGCCCATAATCAGCATATTGTCCATCGGGATATCAAACCTCAGAACATCATTATTTCCAAAGAAGGAAAAGTAAAAGTGACGGATTTTGGGATTGCGCGGGCCACCACGGCCACCAATACCATCAGTACCAATGTTATGGGATCCGTACATTACACCTCGCCTGAGCAGGCAAGAGGCGGTATTGTAGATGAAAAAAGCGATATTTATTCGGCCGGCATCACCATGTATGAGATGATCACCGGCCATGTGCCGTTTGACGGGGATTCCACCGTATCCGTTGCGATTAAGCATCTGCAGGAGGAGATCGTATCGCCTGCAGAGGAAGTGCCGGATATTCCGTACAGCCTGGAATGTATTATCATGAAGTGTACGCAGAAGAATCCGGAACGTAGATATCTGAACTGCCAGGCGCTGATTCTGGACCTGAAGCGGTCTCTTGTCAGCCCGGAAGGGAATTTCGTCAATATGTCTCCTTACGCATCCGGATCAGACACTACGGTTGTGATGTCCACGGAGGAGATGGAACGGATACAGGATCGTGATTACGGCGATGACGATGATTATGATGACGACTATGACGATGACGGTTATGATGATGACGATTACGACGACGATGATTACGATTATGATAGTGATGAGTATGACAGTGATGATGAGGAGGACTATAGGAGGGACAGCAGGAAGAAGAATGATGTAGATCCGAATACGCGGAAGATCATGAAGATATTGATGATCGTGGCGGCGGTCATTATCGCGTTTATCCTGCTTTTTATGATCGGAAAGGCGGCCGGGCTCTTTAAGGGCGGTACGGGTCTCAAGACGACGCAGACGGAGAGCAAGGTGACGGTGCCCGATCTGGTTGGTATGACGGAAGAGGAGGCGAAGGAAGCCCTCTCCAAGAAGAATCTGGGCTATCACGTATCCGGGCGGGAGACATCTGATAAGTACGATAGTGGTGTGATTATCCGTCAGGAGACAGATGCCAAGACAAAAGTAGATAAGAATACACAGATTAATGTGGTGGTCAGCAGCGGCAAAGAAGAAAAGACGGTATTGATTCCGAATGTGGTCGGAATGAGTGAGGACGAGGCACAGAAGATGCTGGATGACGCCAAACTGGTGGTGGATTCCACAGCGGTTTATGATAGCAGTGTAGAGGAAGGGAAGGTTATATCTACGGATCCGGCTTCCGGTGTCGAAGTAAAAGAAGGTACCAAGGTTACAATGACTGTCAGCATGGGCGCTGAGAAGGCAACGGTTCCGAATCTGGTTGACCTGAGCCAGGAAGATGCAGAGGCGGCACTGGCTGCTGCGGGGCTTGTGGGAAGTGCTTCTGAGGAGTATAGTGATAAGTATGACGCCGGGATTGTCATGTCCCAGAAGACGAAGGCTGATAAGAAAGTGGATGCCGGGACAACGGTTGAGTATGTTGTCAGTAAAGGGCCGAAGGTGGAGATGACCACAGTGCCCCCAATAATTGGTTACAGCAGGGAAGTTGCAATTCAACGGCTGGAAGCGAAAGGCTTACAGGCAGGAACTGTTACAACAGAGCCGAGTGAAACGGTGATGGAAGGGTATGTAATCCGGCAATCTGCACCAGCTGACAGCCCGAAGGCAAAAGGGGAAGCAGTTGATTTTGTAGTAAGTTCAGGCCCCAGTGTAGATCCTGAACCGGAGGATCCGGATAATGGTACTGATCCAGGGGACGGAACAAGCGGCAGTGATCAAGAAGGTTATTAGTTTATGCAGGGAAAGATAATAAAGGGAATTGCCGGATTCTACTACGTACACGTAGTAGAATCCGGTATTTATGAGTGTAAAGCAAAAGGTGTATTCAGAAAAGAAAAGGTAAAGCCTCTGGTAGGGGATGACGTCGAGATCGAGATTTTAGACGAGGAGGAGAAGACCGGCAATATTGTCCGGATTCTGCCCAGAAGGAACGAATTGATCCGCCCTGCTGTGGCGAATGTTGATCAGGCGCTGGTCGTGTTTGCGGTGACAGAGCCAAAGCCTCATTTTAACCTGCTGGACAGGTTCCTTGTCATGATGGAAAGCAAGGAGATTCCGGTAGTGCTTTGTTTTAATAAGAAGGACATAGCCTCACAGCCGGAACTCAAAGAACTGCAGGAGATCTACAGCGCCTGCGGATACCGGGTCATATTCACCAGTGCTTTAAACGAGGAGAATATCGGGACTGTAAAGGAAGTGCTTCTGGGTAAGACGACCGTGATTGCGGGACCATCCGGGGTAGGAAAGTCCTCTCTGATTAATCTGCTCCAAACGGAGATACGGATGGAGACGGGAAGTATCAGCAAAAAGATTGCAAGAGGAAAGCACACAACCAGACATTCCGAGTTAATTACGATAGACGGGAATTCCTATATCATGGATACGCCTGGTTTCAGTTCCCTGTATGTCAATGATTTTGAAAAAGGGGAGCTCAAGTACTATATCAGAGAGTTTGCCCCCTATGAAGGAAAGTGCCGGTTTAACGGATGCGACCACGTGCACGAGCCGGGGTGTGCCGTAAAAGCGGCCGTGGAACATGGAGAGATTCATACCGTCCGGTATGAGGATTATCTGGAAATGTATCAGGAATTACAGGAGAAGAAGAGGTATTAGCTTATGAAAAATATTTTGGCGCCATCTATTTTGTCAGCAGATTTTAAGGTTTTAGGAGAACAGATACGGATTACATCGGACAATGGTGCAAAGTACCTGCATTTCGATGTTATGGACGGCATGTTCGTTCCCAGTATTTCTTTTGGGATGCCCGTCCTGAAATCAATCCAGGGGGTAAGCCCCCAGGTGATGGATGTGCATCTGATGGTAACAGATCCCGGGCGTTATGTGGAGGCTTTCCAGGAGGCGGGTGCAGATATTCTGACAGTTCATCTGGAAGCATGCGAGGATGTGCAGGCCGTGCTGGATAAGATCCATGCCTGCGGTATGAAGGCCGGGGTAACGATTAAGCCGGCTACACCAGTGGAGGCGCTTGTGCCGTTTCTGGATCAGGCGGACATGTTTTTGATTATGAGTGTGGAGCCTGGTTTTGGCGGGCAGGTATTTATTCCGGAATCATTGGACAAGATCAGAAGCCTGCGTTCTATGCTGAAAGAACGTGGACTGAATACTGACATCGAAGTCGACGGCGGGATTTACCAAAACAATGTGAAAGAAGTCCTGGATGCAGGCGCGAATGTAATCGTGGCGGGTTCCGCGGTATTTAAAGGAACAATTGCGGATAATGTGGCAGGACTGATGGAGATTTTAAAAGAAAATGAGTAAACGAACAGTAATTGTCAGCGGCGGACTATTGGAGGAAGAATTTGCCGTTGATATCTTAAAGGACGAAGAGACTGAGTTTATTATTGGTGTGGACAGGGGACTCCTCTTCCTTTACGAGCATAACATCCTCCCCGACTATATTGTAGGAGATTTCGACAGTACGCCCGAGGAGGTCATTGCGTACTATAAAGAAGAGACAAAGGTTCCGATCCGGGAATTTAATCCTGTGAAGGATGCATCGGATACAGAGATTGCACTGCGTCTGTGTCTGGATCTGCGCAGGCAGAATATCCTGATATTGGGGGCAACCGGCACCAGGCTGGATCATGTGTGGGCGAATGTGCAGACGCTGAAGGTGGCCCTGGATGCGGGGGCTGATGCCAGGATCGTGGACAGGCATAACCAGATACGGCTTCTGAAAGAGGAACTGGTTCTGAAAAAGGAAGAGGCATATGGTCCGTATTTCTCCGTATTTCCCTTGGGCGGTGAAGTGGAGGACTTTAATATAACCGGGGCAAAGTATCCTCTGAGCCATCATATGCTGACGCCTTTTGACAGTCTGTGTGTCAGCAATGAAATAGAGGGGGATGAGGTGATAATCTCGTTTCCTTACGGGACGGTTGTCTTGATGGAGACACGGGACTGACGCTGTATGGGTGTGAAGTGAACAGATACATGCAGAGGGCATGTCTTTACTCATAAAGAAGTCTGTGGCAGGCCGCAGAATAAAGATTAAGATACAGAGAGGATTTAACTTATGAAATTAGGAATTGTTGGATTACCGAATGTTGGGAAAAGCACATTGTTTAACTCATTGACCAAGGCAGGGGCGGAGTCTGCGAATTACCCGTTCTGCACGATAGATCCGAATGTGGGCGTCGTAACAGTGCCGGACAAGCGTCTTGACGTGCTGGGAGAAATGTACCACACAAAAAAGATCGTTCCCGCGGCCATCGAATTTGTAGATATAGCGGGCCTTGTAAAGGGAGCATCCAAGGGGGAAGGCCTGGGAAACCAGTTTCTCGCAAACATTCGCGAGGTTGATGCGATTGTGCACGTGGTGAGATGTTTTGAGGACGGCAACATCGTACATGTGGATGGCAGCATTGATCCGCTGCGCGATATAGAGACGATCAATCTGGAACTGATTTTCTCCGATCTCGAGATCCTGGAGAGAAGAATTGCAAAAACCACAAAGGTTGCAAGAAATGATAAAGCAGCGGCAAAAGAACTCGGCCTTCTGGAGCGGATTAAAGAGCACCTGGAAGAGAATAAAATGGCAAAAAGTTTCAGCACAGACGATGAAGACGAGCAGGGCTGGCTGGAGAGCTATAACCTGCTGACCCGCAAACCGGTTATCTTTGCGGCAAATGTAACCGAGGACGATCTGGAAGATGACGGAGCCTCAAACGCTGGCGTGCAGGCAGTGCGTGAGTACGCAGAGCGCGAAGCGTGCGAGGTATTCGTGGTCTGTGCCCAGATCGAGCAGGAAATAGCGGAACTGGATGACGAAGAGAAAAAAATGTTTTTGGAAGATTTAGGATTAGAAGAGTCAGGACTGGAAAAACTGATAAAAGCCAGTTACCATCTTTTGGGGCTGATCAGCTATCTGACGGCCGGTGAGCCGGAGGTCCGTGCATGGACAATCAAGCGCGGCACAAAAGCACCGCAGGCTGCCGGAAAGATCCACACCGATTTTGAACGCGGATTTATCCGTGCAGAAATCGTAAGCTACGATGACCTGATGGCTTGTGGGACACATGCTGCGGCCAAAGAGAAAGGGCTTGTCAGACTGGAAGGAAAAGAATACGTAGTACAGGACGGAGACATTATTTTGTTTCGGTTTAATGTATAGGGGTCAGACCCCTCTGAACAATCCTACAGGAAGGGAGCATAGGACATGCATTTTAATATAAATTTCCCGCATTTGGGAATTCATCTGGAACACGTAGGGAAATCGATTACTGTTTTCGGATTTGAGATTGCTTTTTACGGGATTATCATTGGATGTGCAATTTTAATTGGTTTTTTGATTGCCACATCTGAGGCGAAGCGGACGAGGCAGAATCCGGAGGATTATCTGGATATGGGTATCATCGGCGTTGTCTGCGGCATTGCTGGTGCAAGGCTGTACTATGTTATATTCTCCTGGGATATGTATAAGGATAATCTTCTCGATATCCTGAACCTCCGTGAAGGCGGACTGGGGATCTATGGCGGCGTGATTGCGGCGGTGATTACGGTAATTATCTGCGCGAAGGTCAAACGCCTGAACGCGCCCCAGATATTTGATACGGTGGCATTAGCGATTCTGAACGGACAGATGCTTGGACGCTGGGGGAATTTTTTTAACCGGGAGGCGTTTGGAGAATATACAGACAGCCTTTTCGCCATGCAGCTGCCTCTGGACGCGGTGCGGAACAGTGATGTGACGGAGACGATGAGGGCCAATATGCAGGTGGTGGATGGTGTCAGCTATATCCAGGTACATCCCACATTTCTGTATGAGTCGGTTTGGTGCCTGATCTTATTTATTCTGTTGTTTCTTTACAGAAAGCATAAGAAGTACGAAGGGGAACTGTTCCTGCTGTATTTGTTTGGATATGGGCTGGGAAGAGTGTGGATTGAAGGTCTAAGGACAGACCAGCTGTTAATTCCAGGGATTGGGTTCCCGGTTTCACAGCTGCTGGCTGGGCTGATTGTTGTTGTAACCGGCGGCCTTCTGATTTATCTATGGCGGAACCATAAGCGGATGCCTTTTCTGAGGAGCGGGAGGAAATATGAACCGCTGCCGGATAAGCCTGTGGGGAAGAAACGGCCGAAGGCAAAGGACAGGCTGTTTAAATAGGAGTCGCAAAATAAATGAATAGCCGCCAGCCTCCTAAGGGCACATATGCCGTTGCGAATTGCGGACACAGACC
>OBZW01000221.1_pt1 | contig 49585 bp, 39 predicted proteins | sample 1477021 | NCBI WGS metagenome assembly OBZW01 (sample SAMEA2580262, study PRJEB22360) | human gut metagenome | biome: human gut; feature: human-associated habitat; material: faeces | place: Denmark | collected 2008/2010
CTCTCGAAAATTTATCTCAGCTTATGAGCCAGTTACTTATTTTACGATATACTAGGCGTATGGCAGAAAACTGAATCAGGCTTCTGCGGCTATGACATGTACGCTGCCAAATACAGAGCAGGAGAAAAGAAATTATGGAAATCGTGAAGGCCGCCGGTCTGAAAAAATACTATATCACAGATACTTATGAGGTCCACGCACTGGACGGGGTGACTCTTTCGGTGAGAGACGGTGAATTTGTGGCAATTGTCGGAACCTCGGGAAGCGGAAAGACAACCCTCTTGAATATGCTTGGAGGCCTGGATATCCCTACGGAGGGCGGTGTCTGGATTCGCGGGAACAGCTTGAAGGATATGGAGATTGAGGAGCGGACGGTATTTCGCAGAAGGAATATTGGATTTGTCTTTCAGCAGTATAATTTGGTGCCAGTACTCAGTGTCTATGAAAATATTGTGCTCCCTTTACGGCTGGATGGAGCAGAGATTGATTACGAATTGCTGGAAGAGGTAACAAAACTTCTTGGAATCCATGGGAAATTAGAGCGGTTGCCCCAGACCCTGTCCGGCGGCCAGCAGCAGAGAGTGGCAATCGCCCGGGCGCTTCTGGCCAAGCCGGCTATCGTGCTGGCCGATGAACCTACCGGTAATTTGGATTCCGCCACAAGTACTGAGGTGGTGGGGCTTTTAAAATCCTGTGCGGAAAAATACCATCAGACGGTAATCGTAGTGACCCATCAGGAGGAAGTGGCGCAGATGGCAGACCGTGTCATCTGGATGGAGGACGGCAGAATCTGCAGCAGGACAGACTGTGGGAACTGTATACAGAACAGCGACACAAGCAGTGGGCAGGAGGGGTAAGTTATGGCAGGAAAAGGATTTACCCCGAATCAAAACAAACAGGTGGCCAAAATGCTTTCAAGGGAGATTGGCAAATGCAATAAGGGCAGAAATCGGATTCTCCTGGGAACGGTTATTTTGTGTATTGTTACGCTGACCATGGTATTTGGAATCTCATTCGGGAAGGTTCAGGCAGAATATACGAAGGCGGTAAGGGCGGCAGGAACCGCAGCATCAGTCTGCATCGGGGATGCGGACCAGTCTCAGTATGAGAAGGTTTGTTCCCTCAGTTATGTGAAGCGGGCAGGAAGGTGTGTAACTCTGGGAGAGGCGGCCGACGGTGATCAGTATATCTGCAAGATCCAGGTGCTGGATGATGCGGCGTGGGAGGAGATTAGGAAACCGGCTTATACGGATATTCACGGACACTATCCAAAGGAAAAGCAGGAGATCATGCTTTCTGCCAGGTCGCTGAAAAGTCTGGGTATTGATCATCCGGAGAAGGGGATGCAGATCGGCCTTACGGTAAGTCTCGGACTGCTTTGCACGAAACAGGAAGAATTCCGCCTCAGCGGCTGGTATACAGACTATGTGGGGGAGACGTCCAATTCTGCAGTAGGATATATATCAGAGCAGAAAGTGGAGGACTGGGGGTATCATGTCTGGGAAGAAGCAGATATTTTGATCTGCCAGTCTGATCATATGGACTGGCAGGAGACGGAAGAGCGTTTATATCAGGATGTATCAGGAAAGGCGTCTGAAGCGAAGATTACTGCTGCCAATACTTATGCCTACGATGCGGTCAATCGGCTGGCAGGAGGGTATGGCATGGCCGCATTTGGTGCGCTTCTCATCCTGGGCGGTATGTTTTTTCTGGTTCAAAATGTGATGCAGATCTCTATGGCAGGAGACATCCGCCAGATGGGGCTTTTAAATACGGTAGGGACAACGAAAAAACAGATGCATAGAATTTATTTGGGACAGATTCTGAGAGTCTTAATTCCAGGGGTGCTGGCAGGGACACTTCTGTCAGCCTTTGTTTTGCTGGCAGTGATACCGGAGATACTGGGGAATCAGTACTTAAGCGGATATGGAGGCGCGAAAGAACTGCAGATCTTCCGGCCGGGTTTTTTGGCGGCTTCCATCGTATTTACAGTGATGCTCACCGTAAGCGCAGCGGCAGGTGTCATTCACCACATCGTAAATATATCCTGCGTGGAGAGTATGAACTATACCGGTCTGGTAAGAAACAGGCAAAAGAAGGCAAAATGGAGAAAGACAGAAAAGAAACTGGTACGAATAAAGCATAAGAGGCGAAAAAGAAGCGCTGACGGGGAACTGTGGTACATGGCATGGCAGAACTTGACCAGACATCGGGGAAGATTTTTACTGACGGTGTTTTCCCTGTTTCTTGGGATGGAGACCTTTCTGGGGGCTGTTGTTATTACTAAGGGCAGTGATTATGTACATGTGATCGAGCCGCGCCCGGATTTTCTGATTGCCGGTGAATTCAGTGAGTGGGGGAAGGAACAGGGATACGGACGGGAGTATAAATCGAGAGATGTGGGCGAAGATCCGATGCTGACAGAAGGGGATATTTTATACTTATTATATGGCAATTCCTATGATGAGTTTTCCCCTATTTCTTCAGAGGTCAGAGAAGCCTTGTTAAGCCTTGACGGGGTGGATCAAGAGAAGTCGTACATCATGGAGGGGGCTTATATGACTTCGACTATTTCCAGAAAAGGAGTGATGCCCTTACTGGATAAAAGAGATTCATTTAATGAAAACGCACCGGTAATAGAAGGCGCCGGATATGGTGAAAACTATTCCATGATTGAAGGCGGGCTTGAAGATGTCGTCCAGATTCTGAATGACGGGGAGATCACCGCTCTGCGGCAGTATGTGGAGGACAATCAACTGCCGGTGGATATGGACAGTCTGGAAAACGGAACCGGCGTGATGATTCTTCATGACCATCAGCTTTCACCGAGACAGGAGAGGCTGGCAAAGGAGAGTGTGGGAGAACCGCTGTATTTTACAACAATGCGGTCTAAGAAAGATTGGACGATTTGGAATCAGCTGAGTCCAAAGGAGAGAGACAGTGTAATAGAAGAAGAGGCGCTTGGAGGAAAACAGTCGGATATGTTCGCTTTAAGCGGCTATCTGGATAACCGGGCGGAGGGATTTCCTGATATACGTCAGACCTGGCATGGGGCAGAGGGGCTGGTTTATTATCTGATCAGCAGGGAGGGCTTTGATAAGCTGCCTACGGAGAAAAAAACGCTTTATATGGAATTGAATGTGGATGAAAAAAGGGAGACAAAAATAAAGACAGAGATTCAAAATATGATATCCCGGGAGAACCGGAGGCGGGAAAAGATGACAGGAACAGGAGCAGACGAGGAGAACGGAGAGGCAGGAATCTTCTGTATCAGCAAATCGGACCTGCTGGCAGAGGCGGCCAATTATATCAGAGGGAACCGGCTGATTCTTGGAAGCATCAGCGCAGTCTTATTATTTGCAGGGCTGACGAACTATTTTAATGTTATGATCACAGGAATATTGTCCAGGAAAAGAGAACTGGAGATTATGGAGAATGTGGGGATGACCCGGCGGCAGGAGCGAAGGATGCTGGCGGCGGAGGGGCTGTATTACTGCCTGATTGTGTCAGCTTTGATGTTGACGGTGGGAAGCGGGATCTTGAAGCTGATTTGTATTTATATGGAGCAGAGGCTTTCCTATTATGTGTCAGGATATCCGGTAGGATGGTCAATTGTACTGGTTGCCGGATTAGCGGGGATCTGCCTGGTGATACCGGAGATGATGTTTCGCAGGCAGAAAAAGGAATGATATAATCCATAGGGTACTTGATTTTTTCAAGTACCCTTTTTAAGTTAGGATTTTTAGATCAAAGTTGGATCAAAAGCGTTACTGTTCATATCCTGCAGGCGAGTATATTAACGCCGTCTGCCTATTGAAAGATACCGCTAATGGCACTTATGAAATTTTTTTGAAACGGAATCGAAAATAATAACAAAATATCAAAAATTTTGTAGGTACATTAAAAGGTATTTATGCTAGAATTATATTATGTAATAGAAAATTGTGTATTGGAAAATATAAATAGGTGAGCTATGAATAAGAAAAAAGATGGAAAACGTACGATTCAACAAAATATGATTTTAAAAACAGTAATTTTACTATCTTGTATTATAGTTCTATTGGGAATTTCCATCATTGCTAACGAATATAACCGGGTCTATAAAATAAATATTGAAAAAATAAATGCGTATACAAATGAAACGGCACGTAATTTAGAAGAAGCATTTGAGTTTGTATCAAATACAATAGTTTTAGCAGCAACAGAAACGAGTGTTCTTGAATGGTGTAAGGACCCTTCTTATTTTGAAGAAAAAAATGAAAACTATGTTTTTAATCGGAACAGATATAAAGAGGAACTTAAAAAGGTTTTTAACTATAGCTCAGCTTGGAATAATAGGGGGATAGCATACATTTCTGTATTTGAAAATGATAAGTTATTGTTATATACATATACGGTTCCTAAAAAAGACATTATTATAGAGAGGCATTTACAAGAAGTATACGATAGTGAACAAATCAACAATATATATAATACGGGATTGTATTATTTTCTATCACCAGTTCCTAAGGACGACACGATGTATGCTGCTCTCAAAATAGCAGCACCAAAGGAGCGGGAGAGTAATTTAATTATTTTATTAGGGATTAATAATGATGCGATAGAAAATACGTATGAAGGCAAAATTGAATATGATACAATGCTAACACTTATTTTGGACGAAGATAATAAAAATTTGTATTCCCGTGATATGCAAGACGACGAATTTATAAAACAAGTTGCAAAATATAAAGACGTAAATGAAAGTATATTTTTCTATAAAGGAGTTGAATACGAATGTATTACTAAAAATATCAAAACAGTGAACCTAAGCCTGGTAAATGTTATCCCTAAGAATAGTATAAATAAAATGGTGCTGAAAGAGCTAACTATTATATTATATATGATAAGTCTGGTATTTTTAATATCAATAATCGTAGTGTTTTGCATGTCTAAGAGAAATACACAGTTTATAAAAGATCTGGATGATGCAATGGAGGCTATTAAAGACGAGAATTATGCAATAAGGCTGAAACCATATTCAAATAAGGCAGAAAATGATTTGAGTGAAACATTTAATAATATGACTATGAAAATGGAAAAACTCATTAATGAAGAGTATAAATCTAAGATATTGTACCAGGAATTAGAGCTGGAAATGATACAACAGCAAGTAAACCCACACTTTCTCTTCAATATATTGACGATAATACAGATAAAAGCGAAAATGCTCCAGGATGATACAATATATCATATGTTGAAAGCACTTTCAGGCTTTTTACGTGCATCTCTATATTCAGAAAAAAATGCGAGAATTCCAATCGGAAAAGAATTGGAATATACCGAGTTTTATCTGTATTTACAAAAACAACGCTTTGAAGAGCAGCTTCAATACTCAATTTCACTGCCGGAACACTTGGGAAAATATGAGTTGCCACGTCTTACGATTGAACCGTTAGTTGAAAATTCAGTGATCCACGGTATGAATAATCTTAACAGGAGTATGGAGATTAAGATAAAAGTAGAAGAGGCGGAACATGCGATACGAATAGAAGTTTGTGATAATGGAATCGGATTTGATGTGGAATCTCTCCATACAGATGATTGTCATAGTTTAAAAAGAGAAAAGATAGGATTGCGGAATACCGGTACAAGATTACAGCTACTGTATAACAGTGAATTACATATTGAAAGTAAAATAGGAGAAGGGACAATTATTTGGTTTGAACTGCCAAAATATTAGAGGGGGATATAGTAGTGTACAAGGTAATTATTGTGGATGATGAAAGCATAATTCAGCAAGGCGTTAAAACGTTAATTGATTGGAATGAATTAAATTGTACGATTTCCAAGACATGTAAAAATGGCAGAGAAGCTTTGGAGTTTATTCAAGGCAATGATGTGGATTTTGTAATTACGGATATAAAAATGCCGGTTATGGATGGACTGGAATTGGCAAAAAAGATCACAGATTTATATGAAGGAATAAAAGTAGTGATTCTGACTGCATATTCAGAATTCGAACTAATTCAGAGATCAATACGCAAAGGGGCATCTGATTTTATTATAAAAAATGATTTTATCGAAGAATTACCACAAACAATGAAAAGATTGATTGAACAAAAAGAAGAAGAAAATAAAAGCCGAAAGGAAAAAGAAGAAAAAGACAGTTACCTAAAGGAAATGCTGCTTAGAATGCTGATCAAAGGTAATAATTGTGCACCACAGCTTGAAAAAGAGCTGGAATCCCTAAAAAGGGAAGAGAAAAACTACTGTGTTTGTTCTTTAATAGCTATTTACAATGAAAAAAAATATTCTAAGGACAACATTCTTATGATGATTAAGAATTTGTTCAAAGCGTTGGACATAGAGGAGGAGTATTATTTTATAGAAATACAAGAAAAGGAAATTGCAATTGTATTTTGTGGAAACAACAAAAAAGAAGTAACAAAAGAGGGAATCCTAAGTATATGCAACCAAACGCTTAGGATGGCGGAAGAATTCATGAGAATGATCATTAAGATAGGTGTCAGTGATGTTGTTTATGCTCTGGATTTACTTTCACTGGCCTGGGGACAGGCAATGACTGCTAGAAATCAGGCCTGGACAGGTGAGAATGAAGTCATTGGCTATATATCTGAAATAAATTCTATAGAAATAAACTGCAAAAAAAGATTTCATGAAATGTGGACTTGCTTAATTGAAGGAAACCTCCCTTATGCAATTCAACTTCTAAAAGCGACTGCAGAACAACTTTCACAAATACAGTATCCTATTGACAAATTAAAAATAAGTGTTTTCAATTTTATATCTATAGCATATAGACACCTGAATTCAAATTATTATGATGAGGATACAGAGGAAAATGAACAACAGACATTCTTAGCTATAGAGCGGGCTACTACTGCATATCAGGTATATGATGGAGTAGAGAAAATGATGATATATGTCGATAATGTCATGAAAAGTAAACATGAAAAGCATTATTTAGTAAAATTAATAGATAAGTATATTGCGGAAAATTATAAAAATAGCTTTACTATAGCAGAAATGGCAAATGACCTGGAGGTGAGTTCTGGATATATTAGTCGAATATATAAACTAAAAACAGGAAAGACTATAATAGAAACAATTAACAGATATCGGGTAGAGAAAGCAAAAACGTTCCTGAAGGATACTACAATGAAGATATATGAAGTGGCAGAAGCGGTCGGTATTGAGGATCCTGCATATTTTACTACAGTATTTATTAAATATACGGGAATAAATCCAAGTGAGTTTCGGTCAAGGTAAAAAAGTTAATAAAAAGTGAAAAAAACACAAGGACTCTTTTATTAATAACAAGAATAAAGAGTACTTGTGTTTTTATATGTCGAAATATACAAATAATAATAAATACATCTATTCTATAGTATCTGTTTCGTATGATAGAATTTCTTTAGCAATAAACCTCAAAAAAAGAAAGGAGAAAATGATGAAAAAGAAAATATTAAGAAGAGGTGTATCAGTTGTCATGGTAACTGCATCAGTCATGGGAATGATGGGCGGATGTGGTGGAAAAAAACAAGAAGATGTGAAAGCTGATACTGAGGAGAGTACTTCAATACGTTTTATGGATGTGTCGCCTAGTGAAGCAAGGGAAAATTATTATAAGGACACATTCCAGAAGTTTCAGGAGGAGACAGGGATAGAGGTTATTTATGAAAGCGTTCCGTGGGATGATGCGGCAAATAAGCTGACGGTTCTTGGTACGGCCGGACAATTGCCGGACGTATTGACTTTTACAGAAAGCTGGTTTGGACAATTTACTGAAGCGGAATGGCTTTATCCGCTGGACGAGTATGTTGAAGAACATGAGGATGAATATAATGAGGTGGTAAAGGGATATACATGGGAACAACAACGCCAGCTTTACGGTCATGTATATGCAGTACCGGATGCATTTCAGGTATCGGGGATCTACTATAGAAAAGACTGGGCGAAAGAAATCGGTTATGAGATCCCGACAGGGGATGATTGGACATGGGATGCATATTTAGAGCTGATCAAGGCATTAACAGATAAAGAGAAGAATCGATACGGCAATTCTTTTAGAGGGGCAAGAGGCGGATTTGATTGTGTCCAGGGATATTTACAAGGAATTACTATAGGTAAAATGTATGATGAAGAGGGCAATTGCTTATTGAACAGCCCTGAGTGCGTGGATGCGTTTGCTAAATGGTGTGATATATATAGGGATGGCTATGTTCCAGAAGATTCTGTGAACTGGGGATTTGCCGAAATGGTAGATAATTTTGCAAGTGGCTTGACAGGGACATTATGGAACGATTCAGAAGTAGCATTAACATTATCCCAAAAAATGTCAGACGATGAATGGGGCGTGCTTCCCGTACCAGTCTGCAAGGACGGAACCCGGATTATAAGAACTTCTAATCCGTACTCATATGTCGTTTCATCCCAGACTAAGAACAAGGAAGCAGCAATAGAATTAATTGATTTCTTATCACGTACAGATAATAACATGCAGTATTGTTTACAGACAGGGGCAATTCCTGTTAAAGCTGATGTTGGAGATGATGAAAATTATGGTGAGGATGGTATATATGCTCCATTTGTTGCACAGTTAAATCAGCAGGACGCAATATTCCCAACAAACTACGGGCCTTTTGATGTAACAGACCTTCATCAAGAAACATTACACGTCGAAATGCAGAAATGCCTTTTAGGAGAGCAGACAGAGCAGGAGACATTGGATATCCTTTCAAATGAGCTATCCAGCCGTATGAAGAAACACTTAGAAGAAAATCCTGGATCTAAAGTTCCGGAACCTATTGTAATTCAATAAATGTGAAACGCATTTTATAGACAGGCAGATATTTAGAAGCAATGGGCAACGTAATGTTGCCTATTGCTAAATCATTAAAGGAGTGAAAAATTGAGAGGTAAAGAACTGCTGCAAGTAATATGGAATTTAGGAAAAGCAGAGAGACCGGCATTAATATTAGAGGAGACGGAAGATGCTCCATTACAAATAGCAGGGAACGCAGATGATATGGAAAGATGTTACCAAATTGCTATACATAGATATAATACAACGCTGCAAGGGAGAGATGATAATTATAATTCACTGGTAACGGGGATAGGGACACATATCATTCCATGTGCGTTAGGCGGAAAGGAACGGGTTTTTCAAGATGGGCATAAATACTTGGAAAATCCTATTATTTATTCGGTAGATGATGTAGACAACATAAAAAAGCCGAACATTTTGGATGGACTTTTAGGAAAACAGATCCGGCTGATAGAATATTTTGCAAATAAGACAAACGGCAAAATACCAATAAGAGTAGGAGATATTCAAAATCCATTGGGATTAGCGGAAATGATATGGGAGACGAATGACTTTTATATATCATTATACGAACATCCTGGGAAAGTCCACCAATTACTGGAACTATTGTGTGAAACAGTAATCGAATATATCGACGCAATGAAAGCAGTATGTGATAATTTATGTCCGCTAACATGGCCTCTTATTTGGGCGCCTAAGGAAAAAGGCATTTATATAGCTGATGATACAATGTCTATGGTTTCACCCGAAATGTATGAGGAATTTGGAGTAAAATATAACAATATTATTAGCCGTGAATTTGGAGGCTTGATGCTGCATAGCTGTACCATGAATGAAAGGTACTTTGGGAAAATAATAAAAAATGAAAGTCTCAGATCCGTTAATTTTGCATCACAGTATTCATCGGATATGAGCAGTATATATGACTATTTTGGTGGGAAAGCAGTAATACTGCCGCACTATCAGCACGGAGATAATCCACAAATTGGAACAGAAATAGAATTTCTTGAAAAGATAAAAACTTGTTGGAAGCCGGAATATCCTACAATTATATACATATCAAGCAATTTACAGGGCGGAAGGCAGGATGCTGTGTTAACAGCATATAATCGGCTATTTGGAAAAATAGAACAGTGAAAGGAATGGATAAAGTTATGAATCAAGATTTACTTACAGTAACTCATTTAGGTGAAAATCCGGATAAATATATGAACGCTGTAGTACCGCCAGTATTTATGAACTCGCTGCATGTTTTTGATACTTATGAAAAACAGAGTACGGTTAATCTGAAAGAGGATTTTGTTTATGGGAGAACGGCAAACCCAACAACAACTATCTTGGAAAAGAAAATAGCAGCGCTTGAGCATGGGAAAAAAGCAGTTGCCTTCTCCAGTGGTATGGGAGCCGCAACCGCCGCTGTCTTTTCGATCGCAAAGACAGGGGATCATATCATCTGCATGAGAAATGTATATTTTCCGGTTAAGCGTTTATTAGATGAATATTGCGTGGAAAGGCTGGGAATGGAGGTTACATATGTTGCCGGCGATGATATCAGAGAACTGGAAAATGCTATAAAAATGAATACCAGTCTGATTATATTAGAAAGCCCTGCAACGTTTATTTTTAAAGTGGTAGATGTAGCAGCAATAGCAGGCATAGCCAAAAAACATGGTATAAAAACATATATAGATAATACATTTTGTACACCCATTTTTTCAAAGCCATTAGACCTGGGAATAGATATTGTGATGCATTCAATATCGAAATATATCGGGGGCCACAGTGATATCAATGGTGGGGTATTGGTATCAAAGGATGCTGAACTAATGGATAATGTGCAGCTGCATTACCGGGAATATTTTGCATCTATTTTAGGCCCGATGGAAGCGTGGCTGGCGATACGGGGACTGCGTACACTTCCCCTGAGAGTGAAACAGCATCAGGAAACAGCTATGGCAGTTGCACAATATTTAGAAAATCATCCTAAAGTAGAGAAGGTATATTATACAGGGCTTGCTTCCCACCCCCAGCATGAAATTATTCAGAAACAGATGACAGGGCATACAGGACTGATGAGCTTTTTATTAAAAGAGAACGCTTCCAAAGCCGTGGAATTTATAGACCATTTGAAATTATTTGGAAAGGGATGTTCCTGGGGAGGATTTGAAAGTCTGGCCTTATGTCCTGTAAAAAATATTGCTTCTGAAGACCTGCAGTTTATGGGATTAACAGAAAAAGAACGAGGCTTGATCAGAATACACTGCGGGCTGGAAGGTACTGAAAACCTACAGGAAGACTTACGGCAGGCTTTTGAAGCAATTTAAGGAGATAACCTATGAAAAATGTGAGTACAATTCTATTTTTTATTATTTTTATAATAGTAACGGCTGGAATATTTTATTGTATATTTAAAGAAACAAAAGGACGGAGCAGAACAAGGACAAAGCAGGCTTACTTATTTATGCTGCCGGTTATAATTAGCCTGGTCTTAGTATTTGGATATCCATTAATCAACAGCTTTATAATGGCTTTTCAAAATTATAAACTAACGGATCCAAATAATATAACTTTCAATGGACTCGATAATTTTGTCAAACTATTATCAGAAAAAGATACTAAATTAGTGTTTACTAATACTGTAGTATATTTACTGACTTCCATTATCGGACAGTTTATACTGGGGCTCGGTTTAGCATTGACCCTGCGGAAAAAATTTAGGGGCAGGGGCTTATATCAGGGAATTGTTTTTCTGCCATGGGCTTTTTCCGGGTGTGTTATCGGTTTGATGTTCAGGTGGTCATTTAATGGAGAATATGGAGTGGTGAATGATCTTCTCTTGAAAATAGGGGCGATAAATGAAAAAATAGCATGGCTGGGAACGCCAGGATGGTCATTGGCTGTTGTAATTATAGCAACTATTTGGATTGGATTTCCTTTTTTTGCAATGCTGTTGTTAGCAGCGCTTCAATCGATACCAAATGATGTTTACGAGGCATCTGCAATAGATGGATGCGGGCTGGTACGTCAGTTTTGGTCTATTACATTACCATATCTTAAACCTACGATCGTTACAACGGTTTCACTGAGAGCAATTTGGTCATTAAATTCCTTTGATCTGATCATGATTATCACAGGAGGAGGACCAGCAAATACTTCGAATACGATTACTTCTTATATGTACTCAAGAGCATTTGCAAAATACGACTTTGGATTTGCTTCTGCACTAGGGGTTGCATTTATGTTAATTATTTCTTTATTGGCAATTTCCGGATTAGCGATATCAAAAAGAAAGAAGGGAGGAGAGAATTTATGAGAGGTAAAAAGAAATTTCTGTTTTCGTTTAAGGCAATCGTACTTACTTTTTATTTTCTGATAGTTGCCTTTCCAATATATTGGGTTGTAATTACTTCATTTAAACCAAGTGCCGAGATTCTGGACAGAAGTGTTATTACATATTTTCCACATACTTTTACGACGGAGAATTATAGTACATTGTTCAGGATGATGGATTATGGAGTTTATATTAAAAACAGCACTATTGTAGCATTGCTGACAGCACTTGTTGTTACAATTCTGTCAATTTTAAGTGGCTATGCACTGTCCAGATATAAATTTAAAGGCAAAGGGTTAATTCTGCTTTTTTTCCTTGTTATTCAGGTTATCCCTGGAATCTTGGTACTGATTCCACTGTATTCTTTTTTCGCAGAAGCGGGCTTGATTAACACGAAGTTTAGCCTATTAGTTTATTATATATGCGGAAATCTACCCTTTTGCAGTATAACAATGAGAAGCTTTTTTCAACGGATCCCGGACTCGCTGGAGGAAGCTGCAATGGTAGATGGATGCGGGAAAATCCAGACGATTATAAAAATTGTTTTGCCGATCATGCTCCCTGGTATTGCATCAGTGTTTGTATTTGGCTTTTTGGGAGGATGGAATGAACTCATTGGAGCAACCATCTTTGTAAGTACAGCGGAGAACTGGACAATACCGGTTGCGTTAAAAGCCTTAATAGGAAAAAATAATATTGAATGGGGCGTCTTAATGGCAGGCGGTGTAATAGCATTGCTGCCTACAGGAATTCTATTTGCGGTAATGCAAAAATTTGTTGTGGAAGGCATTACTGCAGGGGCAGTAAAGGAATAGTAAAAAGGGGTGGCAGCAATGAAGAGCAGAGAAAGAGTACAGAATGCCATATTACACAAAGAAGCAGACCGTGTACCAAAAGGAGAAGTCTATATTCAACCGGAATTGGCAAATAGGATTTTAGGAAGGACTTATTCTTTGAACTATCAGGATTTTGACAGAGATGTTGCGATAAGAAAGAAATTGAATATGGATCTCGTGAATGTGGGAGAATGGCCGGAATGGCAGATAGGAGTTTCGGAAAATGGACATAAACTTGTTCAAAGTATATATGGGCAAATTTATGAAATAACCGATAAAACAAAACATATAGTTCAAGAGGCAATAGATATAGAAGATGCAGAAAATTACAGAAAGCCCGACTGTCAATTCGTAACAGGGCAATTAGTAGAACGGTATGTAAAAGAAACTGAATTTTTTGTGTTTGCCCAGATAGGCGGACCCGTCTCTATGGTAGATGAAATGTATACGATGGAAGATTACATGGTATACTGCCTGACTAACACGGAGGAAGTGCTAGAGATATCTGAAAAGGTGATTGAATATGAAATAGAAAAGGCAAAAATATTTATAGATAAGGGAGCCCATGGAATCCTGATAGCAGATGATATAGCTTTTAATACTGGAGTATTTTTGCCGCCGCATATCATGGGAAAAATTGTATTCCCTCTGTATAGGAAGATGCTGAAAGAAATTAAGAGTTATAAGGAAATACCAGTATTTCTGCATACGGACGGTAATATCAATACAGTTATGGAGGATATAACTGCGTGCGGATTCGATGGAATACAATCACTTCAGCCATCAGCCGGTATGGATATTGCAGATATAAAAAACAAATATGGCCATAAGCTCTGTTTGTGGGGAAATATTGATTTAGATCAGATCATGTGTTTTGGCACACCGCAGGAGGTGGCGGAGTCAGTCAGGAAAACGATACTGGCAGCCAATAAAAATGGCGGCTTTATTCTGTCTACATGCAATACAATGATCGACAGCATTCCTACTGAAAACGTGTGGGCAATGATAAAAGCCAGTGAAAACATTTTAAAGTAATATAAAATATTTTATATTTTAAAAGGTGATACATATGGAAAAATCGGATATCAAGGACGTTGTTGTTGCGGGTGCAGGGCTTATGGGGGCTGGGATCAGCCAGATGTTTCCGGGAGTAGGAATTAAGACAACATTATATAGTATTAAAGAAAGCGATTTTGTGTTCGCAAAAGAAGTATTAAAAAATAATCTGGATTTTTTAGTGGAAAATAGGGTCATAGATGCCAACCAGGCGGAGGCAATACAAAGGTCTATTAAATTTACAACAGATATACAATGTATGAAAGATGCTGACTTAATTATTGAAGCAATTCCTGAAAATATTAATATAAAAGCCAATTTTTATGAAGAGATATGCAGAAGCGCGAAAGAGGATACCATTATAGCAACGAATACTTCCGCAATTTCAATAGATCTTTTAAGTAATTATGTGACTAATAAAAAACGTTTCTGCGGAACACATTTTTTGAACCCTCCGCACATTATCCCCTTGGTGGAGGTAATAAAAGGGCAATCTACGGACGGTAGTGTATGTGAAAGGCTTGTTGATTTTTTCAGACAATTAGGGAAAAAACCTGTTTTAGTAAAACATGATATTAAAGGGTTTTTATCAAATCGCCTGCAGTTTGCATTATTAAGAGAAGCTACTTATCTGGTGGAAGAAGGAATCGCATCTCCGGAGGATATAGACCGGACAATCAAGTATGGAAATGGGCTGCGCTATGTATGCTCAGGTCCCTTTCAAATTGCAGATTTGGGAGGGCTTACAATTTTTAATAGTGTTGCAAAGTACCTGTATCCTGAATTATGTAATAATAACAACATCAATCACTTATTTGAAAAGTGTGTGGAGGACGGCAATATTGGGATAATGAGTGGAAAAGGCATATATGAATATGATAAAAAAATGGATCATGCACTCTTGAAAGACAGGGACTCTAAAATCATTCAATTATTGAATTGTATTGAATAATGAAAATTACCATATTTTCTAGAAAAGAGGATTAGAAAATGACGAGCAGAGAATTAGTTAAAGCAGCCATTCATTTTAAAACCCCAGAAAGAATTCCATATAATTTCGACTCTAATAGAACTCCCCAGGATGGAAAATATTATGGGGAAGATATGATGTGGGTATTTGTGGAGTCCAAGCCTCCGATAGATGGAAAAAACGAATGGGGGGTCATTTATAAGAGCGTGGACGAGTCTTTTGGAGAGCCTAAGTATTTTCCATTAAAAGAGTGCGGGAACTCAGACGACTTAAAAGCATATAAATTTCCCAAATTTAATCAAGATTGGCGATATAAAAGAATGGAAGACCAGATCCGGAATAATGTAAAGGAGAAATATGTATTGGGAATGCTCCCTTGCGGGCTTTTCCAACACTTAATTGATTTATTTGGTTTTGAAGATTTCTTGGTAAATACTGCAGTTAATCAAGAAATAATAGAAAAGGCGGTAGACCAGCTTCTGGAGATAAACCTGGAAGTGATAGATAAAATGGCGGCGTTGGGAGTTGATGGGATAATAACTATTGATGACACGGCTCTGCAGGATCGGCTAATGATTTCTATAGAAAAATTCAGAGAGATTTTTATACCCCGGTTTAAAAAAATGTATCAACATATTCACGATTATGGTATGGATACATTTATCCACAGCTGTGGGTATACCTTAGACCTTATAGAAGAATTCATACAGGCAGGCTGTGATGTAATTAATTTGGATCAGCAGGATAACATGGGGATAGAGGAAATTTCCAGACGTTATAAGGGGCGCATATGCTTTTTCTGCCCATTAGATATACAGAGAACTTTAAGTTTAAACAGAGAAGAACTGTTTCAAAAAGCGGAACAAATGATCCGGTTATTTTCAACACAAAACGGCGGATTTATTGCAAAAGCATACCCGCAGCCCCGTAGTATAGGTATAACTGACAAATATTTAAAAGATACTGCCGATGCCTTTAAATACTTAGGGGTAAACAGAAAGAATGCTATTTACTCGGCATTAGAATTTAAAAATCCAATACAGATACCGAGCGATATATGGACACTGCCATGGGCGGAAGACAGATTTCCTGATCTAGTAAAGCAACTAAAACAAAAGTATGCGTTGATTACAAATGTAATGGAGTGTGGATATACGGAAAAAACAATAGCCAGTGGTAACCCTTTTACATATGGCGAGTATATGGACGAATGGGGATGCATCTTTGAAAATATCCAACCGGGAGTTATTGGAGAGGTGAAAAGGCCGTTAATAGATTTAACGGATGATGAATGGGAAGATACATCTAAAATCCATATTCCGGAAGAACTTTTGAGCTTTGATATAGAAACAGTAAATAGATGGTGTAAAGAGAATGAAGATCGATTTATAAGAGCAGATTGTGTTGTGCGTCCATTTGAACAGCTTCAGTTCATTAGAGGAACAGAGTTATTATACATGGACTTGATGTTTATGCCGGAAAAAATGTTGTCTTTTGTTACCAAAATGCATGATTTTTATTGCAGATTACTTGAAAAATGGTGTCAGACCGATATAGATGCAGTTATGTTAATGGATGATTGGGGATCACAGGAATCACTGCTTATCAATCCTCAGATATGGCGGAAAGTATTCAAACCAATGTATAAAGACTATGTCCAAATTGCAAAGCGGTATGGAAAAAAAGTTTTGATGCATTCGGATGGTAATATCTTGCTGATCCTTGAAGACCTAATCGAAATAGGAATCGACTTATTAAACTGTCAGATTTTTTGTATGGGCTTAGAAAATCTGAGGAAATACGCAGGCAGGATATGTTTTTGGGGAGAAATTGACAGACAGCACATCCTGGTTAACGGTACAGCAGAAGAAGTGAGGAAAGCAGTAGAACAGGTATATCTGTGTTTGTGGAAAAATGGGGGCTGGATTATGCAGCTTGAGTTTGGACCAGGCGCAAATCCGGAAAATGTGCTGGAAGCATATGCAGCATACGATTCTCTAAATAAAAAGATAATGGAAGGTTCTGGCAGACACAATATTATATCTTGATCTATGAGTGCGCATTTGTTGAAAATAAGACAATAAGGAGAATTTACATATGAGTAAAAGAAGTGATGTGCTCAAAGTTCTGGAAGGTAAGGAACCTGAATTCGTTCCATGGTTTGCAGATCTGGCATATTGGCTAAATTATTTAAGAGATGAACAGAAAATACCTAAAGAATATTTAGCCATGGGGAGCAATTATACCCGAAATCTAGTCGATGGACTTGCCGGAGGATTGGCAGAAGAAGGCCTGCAGCAATTGCATAAGGACTTGGGGGCAGGCTTCTATCTGCAGGGATATTTTCCGTTTCAGGAGATCTATCATAATGCCAGTGTAGAAATTACTAAGAATAAGAACGATACAATCACTTATTATAAAACGCCTTATGGAACTTTGCGGGAGGTGTGGAGATATGTAGAGAGTTCCCACAGCTCAGCCCCCGTAGAATATCTGGTAAAAAGCAGCAAGGATTTGAAAGCCTTACAATATTTGTACCAGGATATTGAGTATGTGCCGGATTATGCTTTATCTGAAATGCGGATGAAGTCTATCGGTGAAAATGGTATTAATGTATCTTATACGCCCAAATCTCCTATGATGGAACTTGTGGCTTTAAAGGCAGGGATTGAGACGGTTATTACAGAGTTATTGCAAGAAGAACCGAACGAATTCGATGAATTGATGAAGTGTATGGCGGAGAAGCACACGCAGGCAGCACAGATTGCAATTGATTCACCCGCAGGGTGTATTTTTGTGCCTGATAATCTGAGCAGTGAATTGGTTGGGGGAAATATTTACGATGAGTACATTAAACCTATCCACGAGGATTGGACGGAACGAATTAGAAAGGCGGGAAAAAAATCAATGGTGCATTTGGATGGAACACTGATCCCGCTATTGACCAAACTTTCATATGCAGGATTTGATGTCATTGAAGCAGTCACACCTTATCCTGTAGGAGATATTAAGCTGGAGGAATTAAGGAAACATGTAAAGGAGGAAACCATAATATGGGGCGGACTGCCCAGTGGTTTTTTTGCAGATAGCTTTTCAGATACTGATTTTGAAGAGTGGGTAAAGAAGGTATTAGACCTGATGAGGAAAGATAACAGATTTGTTTTGGGAGTTGCTGATGAAGTGGTGCCAGGGACAACATTTGAGCGGATCAGAACAGTAGACAGACTGGTAACAGAGTTTGGAAAATTTGAAAGCAGGTAAGGAAAAAACGTAAATGAAGAGATCAGAGATTAATAAAATAATAAAAAATATGGAGAGGTTGATCAAAAAGGAAGGATATAAACTTCCCCCTTTTTGCAATTGGTCTGTTAGTGAATGGAATGCAAAGGGGAAAGAATATCAGGAAATTAAGGATAATATGCTGGGATGGGATATTACTGATTTTGGTTTAAATAATTTTAAGGAAACTGGTTTTGCGCTCATTACACTGAGAAATGGGAACCAGAAAGACGAGAAGTATACGAAACCATATGCTGAGAAGCTGCTGATGTTAGAAGACGGTCAGAAAGCACCCATGCATTTTCACTGGAATAAAATGGAGGATATCATCAATCGGGGCGGGGGAAATGTTTTTATTATCGTTTATAATTCTACACCAGAAGAGGGTTTGGGAACGGATGATGTCCGTGTCTTGAGTGACGGAAGAGAATATTATGTACCCGCAGGAACGAGAATCAAATTGACTCCAGGCATGAGTATTACTATATATCAAGGTTTGTATCATGCATTTGAGGCCGAAAAAGGAACAGGTGCAGTTTTATTGGGCGAAGTCTCTATGTGTAATGATGATACATCTGACAACCGATTTTATGAGCCGATTGGTCGATTTCCAGACATTGAAGAAGATGAAGAACCATATAGATTATTGTGCAATGAGTATCCGGAAGCACTTGGATAAAGTCCTTTACAAGTCGACATCTGACAATAACCAAGTATAAAAAATGAAATGATAAGAAAAAGATAAGGCAGGTGGATTTATGAAACAGCTACATTTAATTTGTAATGCTCATTTGGATCCGGTATGGTTATGGAATTGGGAAGATGGAATCGCGGCAGCGCTTTCAACATTTCGTACAGCGGCTAAATTCTGTGAGGATTATGATGGATTTATTTTTAATCATAATGAAGCAATATTATACCAGTGGGTAGAGGAATACGAGCCTGAGCTTTTCCATAAGATACAACAACTTGTAAAGGCGGGGAAGTGGCATATCATAGGAGGCTGGTATCTTCAGCCAGACTGTAATATGCCAAGCGGCGAGTCCTTGATTCGGCAGATTCAGGTTGGACGAAAGTATTTTTGGGAAAAATTTGGGGTTAAGCCGACTACGGCCATAAATTTTGATCCGTTTGGACACAGCAGAGGGCTGGTTCAAATTTTAAAGAAGAGTGGTTATGATTCTTATGTTTTTTGTCGTCCGCTGCAGGACAACTGTTTTCTTCCAAATGATGATTTTATTTGGTGCGGATTTGATGATTCTCAAATCATGGCTCACCGCTCCAGTGAACATTATAATTCCCTGTTGGGGAAGGCAGAGGAAAAGGCGCGAAAATGGATCACTGAACATGAGGAAACCGAAAACGGGCTTTTGCTGTGGGGCGTTGGTAATCATGGCGGCGGACCATCCAGAGTTGATATGGCCGGCCTAAAAAAAGTTATGGAAGAGCAGAGAGAACGTATAGTAAAACATTCGACCCCGGAACAATTTTTTGACGAAAGGAGAAAAGATGGTAACATATATCCGATTGTGGAAAAGGATTTAAACAGTTGGGCGATCGGTTGTTATACTTCACAAATACGTATAAAACAAAAGCACAGGCGATTGGAAAATGAACTTTTCATGGTTGAAAGAATGTTTTCCCATGCTTGTTTACACGGGGATTTGGAATATCCATTAATAGATATACATACTGCACAGGAAGACTTATTGACAGCCCAGTTTCATGATATTCTTCCAGGCTCAGCAATTCCTGCGGTTGAAGAGGCGGGGCTTCGGCTTATGGACCATGGGCTGGAAATACTGTCAAAATTAAAAATAAAAGCTTTTTTCAAGCTGGCTGCAGGGCAGGCAGCTGCGAAGGAAGGGGAAATTCCCATTTTAATTTACAATCCACATCCGTATGAATTAGAAGGAATATTTGAATGTGAATTTCAGCTACAGGATCAAAATTGGGATGATTTTTATGTTATACCTAGAGTTTTTCAGGGAGAACGGGAACTGTTATCACAAGTAGAAAAAGAATCCTGTAATATTAATTTGGACTGGATCAAGAAGATTTCATTTTATGCAAAATTGAAGCCGTCTCAAATGAACCGTTTTGACTGCAGATTGGAAAATATAAAAGAAAAGCCAGATTTCAGTCTTGGTATAAAAGAAGATTACAAGTTCATAACAAAGGATTTAGAAGTAATTGTCAATGCGAAAACGGGACTTATAGACAGTTTGAAAGTATTTGGAAAAGAATTTGTAAAAGAGAATTCTTTCTGTCCAATTGTGCTGGAAGGTGACAATGACCCATGGAGAATGAGAGCCGACCGTTATGGAGAAGAAGAAGGAAGATTTGTTCTTTTAGAAGATGAAAAGGGAAAACTCTATTCTGGAATCCAAAAAACAATCTCAAATGTCCGTGTGATTGAGGACGGAAAAGTTCGGACAGTAATTGAGGCAGTAATGGGATACGGGAGCTCATATCTGACAATGCATTACAAATTGCCAAAGAAAGGTTCTAAGATTGGAATCGATGTGGCTGTCCAATGGGGGGAAAAGGGAAAAGTATTGAAGATGGAAATACCAACCACTTTGAAGAAGGGGATCTGTATGGGGGAAACTGCATATGGAGTTAAAGAGCTTACAGCAGATGGAAGTGAGATGGTTTCTCAAAGCTGGAATGGGATTTTTTCTGTAGAGGATGACATGGGCTTTACCATCATCAATGATGGCACATATGGAAGTGACTATAAAGATGGCAGAATGCGGATGTCATTGATTCATTCGGCGGCATATTCAGCGCATCCGATAGAAGGAAGGGAATTACTTACAGATGACAGAGCTATCCCCCGAATTGATCAAGGGGAACGTCATTTTCATTTTGAGGTGCAGCCAGGGTGCTGCACAGAGCGGCGAAAGCATATTAGCTCTGATGCAGCGAGATTCAATCAGCCGCCGTTTGTCGTTTCTTTTTTCCCTTCTGGAGCAGGAAAAGAAGTGCAGCCGTCAGTTATAATTGAAAATAGGGAAATTATACTGGGGGCTTTTTATAAACAAACAGAAAGTGAGGAATACACGTTAAGACTTTATAATTCCAGCGGCCATGCGGCGGAAACAAGAATAGAAATTCCATATTTAGGATTTAAACAACAAATTTTGTTTGGAAAGTATGAGATAAAAACGTTTAAAATAAATGCAAAGGAGAAAATATTTATAGAGCGCTCCATGAGTAATTAGAATAATAGTAAAATCAAAAAGAGGGGAAAGATATGCTTCTGCTAAAATCTAATGATAATTTTTCAGTAATGCAATGTGAAAAAAAAGATACGATGTATATAAAAGTAAACGCTGATGTTCAAGATACATATATTGAACTTTCTTATCAAGTAAATATGAGAATTACAGGTAATGAATATGTGCTTTTTCCTTCATGCTGTTATAAAGGGAATCAGTTTTCAGTCATGAAAAAGAACTATCCTCCTATGTTTACAGAAGAAGAGGCTGATGTAAACATAGAGAATATAATTACCGATGTTCCGCGGTTAAAGAAAGACGGAAAAGGGAAAATTGAGATAACTACTGGAGATGTGAGCGTTCCATGTGTAGCAGTATATTCAAATGAGGAAAAGAAGGCGGCCTTTCTATATACGATACAAGAGATTGATGGAATTAATCTTGGTTTATCTTATGAAAATGGACAAATTGGAATTACTTATCCACATATGAGAAGAAATAGTATTTATAGATGGCCCTTTATGAGGAAGGAAGAAGATCGGGGACGTGCTTTTAATAAAGGATGCAAAATAGAAATTCCATATAAAATATTTGAATTTCCCTGTAGAGATATACAAGAATTTTTTCAGTTCTTTTTCACAAATAGGAAATGCATGGGGTTGCCATCGGACAGGCCGGAGACACTTCCATTTGATAAGCAGGTGAAAATACAAATAGAAAAATTTAATAAAATGAATTGGAGGGCGGAAGGTGGCTTTTACGGCGTTGGAACAGTAGAAGAACCAGGGCAGATGTGGCAGCTTGGTTGGGTAGGGGGAGGGGCAGCTTCCTACGCATTGATGAAATTGGGAGGGGCGCTGGAGTGGAAACGAGGAATATGTACATTAGAGCATATTTTTAAAACACAGCTGGAAAGCGGTTTTTTTATGGATGAATGTGATTCTTCTGGAAATCCTGGCAGCAATCCAACAAGTGCATCCGAAAAATGGCATCTGATTAGAAGAAGCGCAGATACGTTATATTTTCTATTTAAGCATTTTGGTTTGATGAAGGAACGGAATGTTAAGATTCCAGAGCCGTTTTTGGAAGGAACGAAAAAATTAGCAGATGCATTTGTAAAAATGTGGGATACATATGGACAATTTGGGCAGTTTATTAATCGTAATTCGGGCTGCATTGTAGTAGGCGGATCGACTGCAGGCGCATTAGTTCCAGGGGCGCTGGCATCTGCATATCAATTCTTTTCTGATGAGAGATATCTGAGAGTGTCGAGAGAAAGTGCGGATATGTATTGGGATAAATTTGTAATGGAAGGCTTTACAACAGGAGGACCGGGAGAAGTACTCCAGTGTCCTGACAGCGAATCAGCTTTTGCGCTGCTGGAAAGTTATGTAGTTCTTTATGAAGTGATTCAAGAAGAAAAGTGGCTGGAATATGCAAAGCATATGGTGAATTTTTGCAGCAGCTGGGTTGTCTCATATAATTACAAATTTCCAAAAAACTGTGAATTTGAAAGAAAGGATATGAAGACGGTAGGCGCTGTATTTGCTAACGTACAAAATAAACATGCAGCCCCAGGAATATGTACGTTATCAGGGGATAGCTTATTTAAGGTGTATAAGTGGACAAAAAATCCCATGTATTTGGAGCTTGCCAAAGACGTCACCTTAACAATTAGCCAGTATATGTCTACAGATAAACGGCCAATTTATTCGTGGGATGTACCGAAGGATGCCGCCCTGTTAGATGATGATTCAGTTAAGGCAGAGCCGGAAAAACTGCCGCAGGGCTATATTTGTGAGCGAGTCAATATGTCAGACTGGGAAAGCGAAAGGTGTATCGGGGGCGTCTTTAACGGAAGCTGCTGGCCGGAGACAAGTAACTTACTGGTATTAGCTGAGGTAATTGGGGAGAAGAAACTTGAAACTCCGGGAGCAACAAAAAGGTAAGATGGTCGGACCGGAGATTTGAAACCCATTTTGATGATCCGGAATAAGGGGCTAAAACCGTCGCCAATAAAAACGTAAACTGTTAGAAAAGGATAGCTGAGGCCATCCTTTTTTTAGTAAGAGTAAATATTTTTGACATTCTATGGATCATCACTACTTTTAAAGCCCTATAATATTTTATTAACTGAATCCAATGATTGACAATTGAACTGAAATCATTAATAATAGTGTTAGCTGTATTACAGCATACAAGGATCAAATGCATTTAATTAAAATCCCGGCACCAATCTGGATTTATTAATATGCATGACGAATAAAAACTATGGATCATGGGAGGTAGCAGGATGGGGATTAAGCCGATTAAAAGGGTTAATGTAGGTGAACAAGTATTATTACAGTTAAAGAAGATGCTGATTGATGGCGAGTGGGCGCCTGGAAGCAAAATTCCATCAGAAAATGAATTGGCGGAGCTGTTTGAAGTAAGCAGGATTACTGTACGGCAGGCTTTGCAGAAGCTGAATGCATTAGGATTGATCGAAACAAGGCTTGGTGATGGTTCATATGTCAGGAATCTGGATATCGGAGATAGTATGAATGCTTTGATACCTGTTATGTATTTAGGAGACCAGTCAGATGCACAGGTGTTTGAATTCAGGCAGATCATTGAAACAGGCTGTACAAAGCTGGCCGTGAACCGGGCAACGAAAAAAGATATTGAAGAACTAAAGATTATTCTAGCAGAAATGGTGGGGTGCAAAGATAAATCTGATATCAAAGGGTTTAGCAAGGCAGATCTAAAGTTCCACTTTAAGATCGCCCAGATTACAAGGAATGCGCTTTTCATAAAAACAAATAGTATTTTGCAGGATGTTTTAGAGCAGTCAATGGATACTGTAATTGATAAAATGGGGTTTGAGAACGGTATTTATTATCATCAGCAGATTATAAAAGCATTTGAAAACCGTAATGAGGAAGAGGCTGTAAAAATGATGAATGCACACATTGAAAAGAATTATGAATATTTCAACTGAAAGAGAAACCGAATACTAACAAAAATGGATTGTGCAATATACCCAAAAATAGATTTGATAAAATAAATATATTGAAAAAAATGATAGTGTATGTTATATTCTACTCATACCTGTAATACAAGTATCAACTAACAACAATCAAATAACAGATTGGTGTTCAGGAGCTATCAGTTCAAACGTTTGGCAGACTTATTTGTGAGAGTTTAACAGAAGGGAGGAGAGGCTTTAAGAGTAGGGAAAACGGTTTACAGCGACATACAGATGATTTGTATAAAGGCACTTTTTAAAGGAAAAGGAGGAGAATAGAATGAAAAAAAGAATGAGACGTATTATAGCTTGTCTTCTGTCAGTCTCCGTATTAGTCGGGCTGTGCGCATGCGGAAGCGGAAAAAAAGAGGAAAAAGCGCAGGGAGATATTGCGGATGCAGGGTATGATATTGATGCAATGGAAGTAGAAGAAACAACTGTAAAATTATATCATCGTATCAATGCTGACGGCGGAGATGCGGAGAGTGAATATTTTATTGATAAGGTGAATGAGTGGAATGAATCCAATAATGGCATTACAATCGAGCCGATTTTTATTATGAAAGAAAATGACTACCTCGACAGGCTTTCAACAGATCTCGCATCAGGAGACGCGCCGGACATCTTTATGCAGTATGGAGGAACCAACTGCCTGGACTATGTAGAATCTGACATTGTATTAAACCTTGAGCCATATTTTGAAGCTGATCCGGATTGGTACAATGGAATTGTAAAAGCGAATTGGAATATGGTCGATTATGGAAGATATGGGCATGAAGGTCTTTATGGCGCGCCATGGTCAGCATTTGAACTTCTTTTATACTATAACGAGGAATATTTAGATAAATGTAATCTGGAAGTCCCCAAGAGCTGGGAGGAACTTGTGAATTGCTGTGAAGTGCTGAAGAACAATGGCTATCAGCCTTTTATGGTAGGGGAATCTGATAATTACCGGTATGGGCATCTTCTGAGTGCAATGGCGGTAAAGTCATATGGACCAGATTTTGAAAATGAGCTAGCAGAAAGAAAGTTTACATATGAAAGTCCTGAAATCGTCAGCCTGATTCAGGAGATTAAAAATATGCAGGACAAAGGATACTTTGGAGAAAATGTTTTAAGTGTTGACGTAAATGCAGAACGTTCCTATTTTGGCGCAGGTGACTGTGCATTCATGATCGACCTATCCAGGGGCGGGGCATTGCTGTCTGATTCCGAGTGCTTTAAAAAGCAGACAATCCATGCGACTAAGATACCATACTTTGATGCTCAATATGAAACGGCCAATATGGGAGGCGCTTCTCAGAACTATTTTATCTGTACAATGAATAAATCAGTAAACCAGATTAAGGCTTCCTTAAAAGTGGTGAAATGGCTGACAAGCCAGGAGTTTGTTGATGGTTTGGTAAAAGAGTATGCGAATACATATTCCGTAATCCCATCAGAAGGCATTATTGATAACTATATGTTTGAGGAGTGTAATGAGTTGATGTCCCAAACAGAGGCCTATGTTGCGGAACTGGCACAGGCAAGTACAAATACGGCGGAACTCACAGTGGTAAGAAATGCCCTCCAGCTATTGGGAAGCGGTTCATCAGCCGAAGAGGTAAGTAAAGAGATTATGGATAACCTGGCAAATTACGAATAAGAAGAGGAAGGGCCTCCATGAAAAGTGTGGCTGCATGGCAGAAATGGAGGTCCTCTTCATAGAGAATTTGAATTGTGATATCCATTCCGGCTTCATTGGCTGAATGTATTCATATGAGGAGGAAAAGTATGAAAAGAAAGGACTACTGGATTGCTGCGGTGTTTTTACTTCCGGCAATTTCGCTTCTTGTTATATTTGTAATATATCCTATTATCAGTAATGCCATATTATCATTTCAGTCCTGGAATGGGATATTTAGTGTTAAAAAGTCTTTTGTTGGTATAGAAAACTACAGATTCATTTTTTCAGATAAAACTTTTTGGCGTTCACTGGGAAACGCAGGGATATTTCTTATAGTGGGCTTTTTTATACAGATGCCGCTTTCATATGGCTTGGCTCTTCTGGTAACATCTAAGATCAGGGGGAAAAACCTTTTTAGAACCGTTTATTATCTTCCGGTAATTCTGGGGACTACGATTGTTGCTGTTATGTGGAAGAACCTTATTAACCCAAACTATGGGGCTATTATGGAGATTATCCGTAACCTGGGCCTGCAGTCCATGGATTTTGACTGGCTGAACACCCCAGGGTTAAATGTATGGATTGTTGCTTTAGTAAACTGCTGGAAGTCGGCTGCCTATAATATGCTGATTTTCTGTTCCGGCCTGGTGACAATTCCGGAAGCACTTAATGAGGCGGCAGTCATAGACGGCTGCTCGGCATGGCAGAGAATCCGCTATATTACGCTTCCTTTATGTAAAAATTCTTTTAAGGTCTATTCAATCTTATGTATTACAGGCTGTATCAAGCAATTTGATATGATTTGGGCTATGACAGGCGGAGGTCCGAATGCGGCCAGTTCCACCCCTGGAATCCTGCTGTATTTAAATGCCTATTCCTTTAAATTGATGGGGCGCAGTGCAGCGATCGCAATGATACTCTTAATACTGGGAGTAGTTTTAAGTATCTGCTGCAACAAGATATTTAAGCAGGAAGAATATTGAGAGGGGGTATAAGAGTGAAAAGAAGAAGTTGGAAAAAACTGATATTATATGCAATAGCCGGAGTCTGGCTTCTTGCGACAATTATTCCATTACTGTATGTATTTATTTCGTCATTTAAGACAAATGATGAGATGTATCGTAGCGCGTTGAATCTGCCGATACACTGGAAAATAGAGAATTATGTGGTGGCGAATGAGTTGGGACATTCCTTCCGTTCGATTGGGAATTCACTGCTTGTGGCATTGTCGACAACAGTGATAGAAGTAATCGTAGCAATGATGGCAGCCTATGCGATTTCAAGGAAAAGACATATTTTCTTTGCGAGACATGCTTACATGCTATTTGTAGTAGGAGTCATGGTACCGATCCATTCAACATTAATTCCCATATCATCTATGGCCGCAAGCTGGGGTCTGAAAAATAATTTCGCTTACCTTGTTTTAGTTTATGTATGCTTTAATCTTGCACAGGGAATCTTTCTGTTCACCGGATTTCTGGACTCTGTCAGCAGAGAGATTGATGAGGCGGCTATTATAGATGGGTGTAGTGATTTTCGGTTATTACGTTCTGTTTTACTGCCAATATGCAAGCCGATTATTGCTACAGAAGCGATTTTCTCTTTTATCTATGCATACGGTGAACTTGTTTTCTCACTTACGCTGATTTCTGATCCGGCCAAGTATACAGTTCCAAGGGCGATGCTGTCCTTTTGGGGAGAATTTTCGGCGCAGATGGGACCGCAGTACGCTTTTATTATTTTATCGGTTATTCCAGTCATTATTATATATGTATTATTCCATAATCAAATCCAGAGCGGCGTTATGTCCGGCGCAGTTAAAGGGTAGAAGGAGGAAAGGAAAATGGCAAGAGATCATTGGTTTAAGGACGCTAAATACGGTTTATTTATTCATTGGGGAATTTATTCCATGCTTGGAGGCGTCTATAAAGGGGAAAAGATTCCGTATGGGGCAGAATGGATTATGAAAAATGCGGAAATTCCTCTTCAGGAATATCGGAAGTTGGCAGAAACTTTTAACCCTGTGGATTTTGACGCAGAAGATATTGTAGGGAAAGCAAAAAAGTGGGGGATGAAGTATATTGTATTTACAGCAAAGCACCACGACGGATTTGCAATGTACCATTCAGAAGTTTCTGATTATAACATTATGAACACGCCCTTTCAACGGGATCCATTGAAAGAGCTGGCAGAAGAATGCCGAAAACAGGGAATTATACTAGGCATTTACTACTCTCAGATGCAGGACTGGGAAGATGAAAATGGATGGGGGAATGAATGGGATTTCAAGCCGGATAAAGAGAAGGATTTTGAAAAATATTTCTATAACAAAGTAAAACCACAGGTGAAAGAGCTGCTTACGAATTATGGAGAGGTTGGAATTATGTGGTTTGATACTCCGTATGTGATGCCGGTCCAATTATGTGAGGAATTGAAGGCGTATACAAAGAGCCTGCAGCCAGACTGCCTGGTTAACGGGCGGATTGGATATAAACTGGGCGACTACAGACAGATGTCGGATAATGAAATCCCGGTTCTTTCTTTCCCGGGCGACTGGGAGACTCCAATGACCCTGAATGATACCTGGGGGTATTCCCGGGTAGATCATAACTGGAAGAGCGCTGCAGACGTGCTGTATAAATTGGTAGATGTAGTAGGAAAAGGCGGGAACCTGTTATTAAATATCGGGCCGGACGAGAAGGGGAAGGTTCCGGAAGGCAGTTGTAAAGTACTGGATGAAGCGGGCCGGTGGCTTGACCTCAATGGCGAAAGTATCTACAAGTGCAATTTAAATATGGACTTCCAGTATGAAATAAGCTGGGGGAGAGTAACCGGCAATGACAGAAAGATGTTTTTACATGTATTTAAATACCCGGAATTTCCGTATGAAATTCTTATTACCGGCTTAAAAACAAAGATAAAGAAAGTAACGATATTAGACAATTGTGAAGAACTGCAGTTTTTCCAAAGCTATGAGCCGGCGAGGGATGAATACCGATTCAGGGTTCTTTTGCCCAAGAATGGGAAGCTGGATAAGGATATGGTTCTCTGTGCGGAATATGAGGGGGAGATTGAAATACAAAAATTAGAATAACGGCAACTTTTCAATAAAGGGCTGTACACTGTCTGTACAGTCCGTACAAAAAATGTAATATACGAAAGTATTGATGATCTGTAAAAGGGGGTTTGAAAATGAAATACAGTGAAGATCTGATTAGCAGGCTAACAAAACAGGCAAAAGTATTAAGACGTGATGTAATTATCAGTATGGGAATCGGGGTTGCGGGGCATATCGGAGGCTCAAATTCTTCAGCAGATATTGTGGCGGCACTTTATTTTTATAAGATGCATTATGACAGCAGGAATCCTAAAATGAAGGATAGGGACAGATTCTTGCTTAGCAAAGGACATGTGGCTATTCTGCAGTATGCGGCTTTGGCTGAAGCAGGATTTTTCCCTGTGGAAGATCTAAAGAATACGAAAGAGATCGGTTCTTATCTGCAGGGGCATCCAGATGTCAGAAAGACACCAGGAATTGAGGCCGGAACCGGTTCGCTCGGGCAGGGTCTGTCAATTGGGCTTGGAATGGCCCTTGGGCTGAAAGCAGACAGTATAGACCGGAATGTATATGTACTGATTGGGGACGGTGAATTGGCAGAAGGGCAGATATGGGAAGCTGCAATGGCAGCAGGATTTTATAAAGCGGATAATCTGATTGCGATTGTAGACAAGAACAACCTGCAGGCAAACGGCATCGTAAAGGAACGCATGGACTCCAATCCCCTGCCGGATAAATGGAGAAGTTTCGGCTGGAATGTACTGGAGATTGATGGCCATAATATGGTGGAAATTCTTACGGCTCTGGATGAAGCCGATCTGGAACAAGAACGGCCTACGGTGATAATTGCTAATACAGTTAAGGGAAAAGGCATCAGTTTTGCAGAAAATGTTGTTAGTTACCATAATGGAATGCTGACAGCCGAGACTTACGAGCAGGCATTAGAAGAACTGGCATAGAGGAGGATGGCTATGAGCTGTAAAAATCAAAGGATTGCTTATGGAGAAGCGTTAGTGGAGCTTGGAAGAGAGAATAAGGACATTGTAGTGCTGGATGCAGATTTGGGCGGATCCACAATGGGAAAGATGTTTGAAAAAGAATTTCCTGACAGGCATTATGAGATGGGGATTGCGGAGGCTAACATGACATCGGTTGCAGCAGGATTAGCACAGACAGGAAAGATACCATTTACCAATTCTTTCGCTGTGTTTGCCGCAGGGCGGGCATTCGATCAGATCCGCCAGACCATTGCCATTGGGAATCTGAATGTTAAAATCTGTGGTTCTTCTTCGGGACTTTCCGATTTTGGCGACGGAGCGACTCATCAGGCGGTTGAGGATCTCGCAATTATGAGGGCGATTCCGAATATGACGGTCATCTCACCGGCAGATGCCAATGAGACAAAATCTGCCGTAAAGGCAGTTACAGAAATGGAAGGCCCATGTTATATCAGACTGAATCGAAATGACTACGAAAATGTAACGGAAGAGGGGAGGGAGTTTAAAATTGGCAAGCCAACAGTTTTAAAAGAGGGAACCCGGGTGGTGGTTTTTGCTACCGGATATATGGTTGGTCTCGCAATGCAGGCGGCAAGGGAACTGGAGGACCGTATCTCTGTGAAAGTGGTCAATGTCAGTACCATAAAGCCTATGGATGCCAATGCAGTTATTCAGATTACAAAAGGCTGTAAAGGCGTAGTTACGGCAGAAGAACACAGCATTGTCGGCGGACTGGGGAGCGCCATAGCCGAGGTACTAAAAAAAGAATGCATCCCAATAGAATTTGTAGGAATAGAAGATACTTTTGGATGCAGCGCGCATAATTACCAGGATGTACTTGCATATCATGGGCTTACAAAAGAGCATATTAAGACAGTGGTTGAGGAGATGGATTTACAGGCGGCAGGGTAGATGCGTACAAAAAAATTGTTCAATGAGGATGGATCGGAAGGAGTCTAACATGAAAATAGGATTTATCGGGCTGGGTATCATGGGAAAACCAATGGCTGCAAACTTATTAAAAGCAGGACATACAGTTGTTGTCTACGACGTAATAAAAGAAAACATGGAACAGATAGTAAAGTATGGGGCAATAAAAGGCGAATCTGCGAAGGCGGTTGCCGGGGAGTGTAAGATTATAATTACGGTTTTGCCAAATTCGCCTCATGTGAAAACGGCCGTTATGGGGAAAGACGGGATTCTGGAAGGCGCATTGGCCGGAAGCATTTTAGTGGATATGAGTTCAATTGCACCCTTAGCTTCCCAGGAGATTTATGCCGCATGCGCAGAAAAGGGGGTTGAAATGTTGGATGCCCCTGTTTCCGGAGGTGAGCCAAAGGCGATAGATGGAACATTGTCAATCATGGCAGGCGGCAAGAAGGAAGTATTTGAACAAGTATATGATATACTGATGACGATGGGAAATAGTGCAGTATACTGCGGGGAGATTGGTGCCGGGAATACAACAAAGCTTGCAAATCAGATTATTGTTGCATTAAACATCGCGGCTGTTTCCGAGGCCTTTATGCTTAGCACAAAAGCGGGTGTTGATCCAGAAAAAGTGTTTGATGCAATCAAGGGCGGCCTGGCTGGTTCTACGGTCATGAACGCGAAAATCCCAATGATTATGGAGCGGAATTTTAAGCCGGGTTTTAAAATCGATTTACATATTAAGGATTTGAACAATGCCTTGGATACAGGCCATGAAATAGGAGTTCCGCTTCCCTTAACAGCCAGTGTGATGGAAATGCTTCAGAAGCTTCATGCCGATGGACATGGACAGGAGGATCACAGCGCGATAGCAAAATATTATGAAAAAACAGCGGATGTATGTGTTAAGGCCAAGGGAGGCATTCAAGAATGAACGTAGGGAAAAACCTGGAGAAGATGTTTTCATTAGAAGATAAAGTAGTAGTTTTTACCGGGGCAGCGGGTGGAATCGGCAGCGCCATTGCATTGGGCATGGCATGTGCCGGCGCCAGGATTGCTCTTTGCGATATAAATGAAAACCTGCTTTCAGATATTCAAAATAAAATAACAGAAGCGGGCGGTAAGGCATCAAGCTATTTGCTGGATGTAACAAATAAGGCTGGCGTAACAGAATGCATCGATAAGATCGGCAAGGCTTATGGTCAGATTGATGTGCTGGTAAACTGCGCGGGGATCAATAAACGGGAAGGGTTGATGGATGTCAGGGAAGAGACGTATGACAGGATCATGGATATTAACCTGAAGGGAGTCTTTTTGGTGACCCAGGCAGTGGCTCCATTTATGAAAAATCAAAGAAAAGGCAGTATCATTAATATTGGTTCCCATAATACGGGAAGTATCCTCGGCGGCTGTTCTGTATATGGCGCTACAAAGTGCGGTGTTCTGTCCTTAACGCGGTCTATGGCTGTAGAATGGGCCAAATACAATATTCGGGCTAATTGTGTAAGTCCCGGACATATTCAGACTGCGTTGACAGTACCTACCTGGGAGCATCCGGAACGCTCCAAGTATTTGCTGGAAAGGATTGCCTTAGACAGGCCGGGATATCCGGAAGATATTACAGGGGTGTGTATCATGCTGGCATCGGATGCATCTTCTTATATTACCGGGACGGAAATCCGGGTTGACGGAGGGTGTATCGCCGGAGGACAGCCGTGGGACTACGATACGGAGTTTTAGTTGCGGTCAGGGAATTCCCTGCAATCCGGACGGGGCAGCAGAGAGTATAAAAGATAGAGGAAGCGGATTCCGCTTCCTCTATTTCTATCTAATTTAAACGTTTTTATCTGTCAGAGTTATACCCTTACTAAGCTCTCAATTTATCGATCAGCACTTCTTTTCCATAGCCAAATGCGCCTTCCATCTGGCAGACGTTTGCTGCAAATCCGGCAGCCTTTGCTATGCTTCCGGTCAGGGCCTCTTCCCGATCCGCGCCGTGCTTCACCGCATCCAGATATCCGACCATGAATGTTGTTAGTAAGGAGTCCCCTGCGCCCATTGTATCCACAACCTTTTCAAGGGGCGCCGCTTTCTGCGTATAGAACTTCCCGTCTGAATAAAGCATACAGCCCTGCGCTCCCCGGGATGCGCATACGATTTCCGGCCCAAATGCCGCTACTTTTTTTAAATGCTGACGCACCTCTTTATCCGTTCCGTCAAATGAACAGAAGGCATAGGTTACGAGTGGGGCGTTTTTTTCATAATACTCATCAGTTGAATCATCCGAGAAATCAAACGATAGCGGAATACCGGCCTCCTTGATCTTAGATAACTGGCTCTCCATGTAACAGTAGTTTCCACAGTGAACCAAATCAAACTGTGCCAGATATTCCAAATCAAACTCGTCCAATTCGTAGATGTGCCTGCTTCTTACGCCGCCTTCGTTATAATCCAGGAACACCCGGTCGCCATCTTCCAATTTGCAGCGGGAATATCCGTTTTCACCGTGAATCTTTTTGCATTTGACCAGCTCGATCTGTTCCGTGCGCAGAGCAGATATTACATGATCCGCATTCAGATCATCGCCGAAATATCCCATGTATGCGCTTCTGCGGGCGCCGAACATTTTTGAGTATACTGCAAAATTCACGCAGTTTCCTCCGGGATATTGTGTGTTCGTGTGCGTATAGATATCCACCACATTATCTCCAAACCCAACTACACTAACATCGTATTTCATGTTTTTAACCTCCAATCCTGTAGAGGGGTCAGACCCCTTTGCAGTTAATCCTGAGCAGAGGGGTCTGACCCCTTTGCAATTAAAACGGGCATCCCGGAATCATCGAATGATCTCCGGGACAAGCCGTGTTATTTAATATTCCACTACCCCCATATATCGTCTCATATCCAGAGGGTGTCCGGTTTTATTTTGAATTGCTGTTCTGTACAATACACTCATCTCGTAGAACAAAGGAGGATTGAAGTAGTCCACGCATTCCGCGGCAATCCCTTCAAGTCCGCACTCCGCCGCATCGATAATTTCATATTTCTTTGCATATTTATCCAGAAATGCCTTGGCTCTCAGATCAATTTCCCGTGTTTTGCCGACAGACATCATCAAAATATATAAGTGGTCTTCATCTGTAACCTCAAACGGGCCATGGAAATATTCCGCCGAATTCAGGTAGCAGCAGTCCATCCACTGCATTTCCTGCAGCGAGCAGATAGCAAAACCGTAAGACTGTGCATATGCAGCTCCCGAGGACATGATATATAGAAACGGCGCCTGATAATAGTGCTCAGCAAAATTCCATGCTTTGTTCTGATATTTGTTTGTGGCATCCCGGATGATCTGGTCACACTTAACAATACCGTCTTTCATAGCCTCATACAGCTTATATTCGGGTTCCTGGCGGTGGATCAATTCATTTAAAACCGCATAGGTTATACACATAGGTTTATCCTTCTGCAAGGTCTCGTTGACCCATTTGTATACAATAGCATGGTATTTGCTGTCTGCGCATTTACTTTCGGCGTCGTGCGTATAAGTAATCACAAATGCCCCTGCATCGGCGGCAGCATCGGCGGCTTCCACAGTTTCCGGTGTATTTCCTCCGTGTGAGCAGATAAAGACTAACGAGTGGCTGCCCAGACGCTTTGGCGGTGTCAGGACAAATTCTTTGCTCGGAATCCACTCCCCAACCATGGTAACGGATTCTTTATTTACAAAATAATTACTGGAGTATAAATCAATAAGAGAGCCTCCGCATGCGACAAAATAAACCTCTGTAATTCTGCCGTTTTTATTCTGGATCTCATCCACCATCTTGCCTGCATCAAAATCTTCTATAAACATTATACATAATCTCCTTTTATACGAACATTATTTTTCTGAAACACTCATTTTTTTAATTCTTAATTTCATCAGTATAGCCATAATGATACCGATTACAGCAGTAACCATCAAAAAGCCGAAAATCATTTTGTAAGCTCCATTTCCGTATGTATCCATCCATTTTCCGAATATTGGAAAATAAAAGAAGTCAGGAGCATAGCCAAGCACGGAACCAATACCGATTACGGTGCCGGTATATGCCGCTTTAAACTTACATTCTTTTAAACCGGACCAGATGACGCCGTATAGCATCATCGCCACTGCTGCGGGAAGCAGGGAGACAAAAGTTGCTGCGCCGGAACTTACCGTACCCGGCATGATCATAACGCCTGCATAGATAATAATCATGGCTGTAAATGCAGTGACGTACCATTTGTTTGCGGACTTAAAAATTTTGTCAATGACATATCCGCCGAGAGGGCAAAGCAGATTCATTAAATTACTTCGTACAATACTGATTAAGGATGAATTTACTAAAGGTACTCCCAGGACATCTGTCAGGTATGGGGAGAAATAAGATAAGCTTGTATACAACCCATAAGCACAGAGTACCATGATCGAAAACATCCAGGTCATAGGATTCTTTAATACCACCCCGATATGCTTAATCTGGAACATGTCATCCGGATTATCAGATTTTACCTCTTTCTCCTTGAAGAAGACTAATAGTAAAAAGAATGCGATCAGGGTTCCCACTGCCATAACCCACATTGCAATAATGAAAGCTTTTGTTTCATCACTGCCGAATCCGCTAGCCCAAAGGCAAATTGCATTCAAAATTGCGGAAATGATACCGGATGACGCATAGTAGATTCCATAGCAGGTTCCCTGGTTTTCTTCTGTGCCAATCATACCGACACCCTTTGTGATTGCACACCAGAATACAAAGTTGGTTGTCAATCCGGCAAAAAACCAAATGACGCAGGCAATTTTAAAGTCCATTGTAAGCGCATAAATGATAATCAGCACAAACGACCCTAATATTGAGAGCAGCATTGCTTTTTTCACTGAAATTTTGTCTGCCAGGATTCCTCCCGGAATCATCGCAGCCATCATGGCAAAAGAGTATGCGGACATCAGAACTCCTGACTGTTCATTTGTAATTCCCATTGCCGCAATCTGCTGATCATAAAATACGTATCTTACATAGGGGAAACAGTACATGATTGCGTTAACAAATCCAAAAATAAATAACATGAATAGTGTTCGTGCACCTAACTTTCCTTTTTTTGATTCTGACATAATGAACCTCCCTGTTTTATTCTCATTCCTTATTTTTCAGCTCTGCCGGCCTGTCCGCAGGGCATGCATGATGTGGTACCCTCTGGGTATATACGGTCTTTCCATTTACTATCGTTTCCTTTACCTGGACATTCAGCATCTCGTCCATCGGAACCTTAAACAGATCACGATCAAAAATAACGATGTCTGCCTTTTTTCCGGCTTCCAATGTGCCAAGTTCATCCTCTCTCTCCATAGCAAACTGACTGTTCACAGTCCAGGCGTCGAGCATCTCTGAAATAGTCAGGCCATTCTGTGGATTGATACGTTTTTGCTTATCACTGCCGAAATTAGCGCATCCATAAAATATAGATTCCGGTATGCTGGGAATCAGTAATGGCAGATCCGTTGCACCGCACAACCGTACTCCATGGTCTGCCAGAGAACGGTAGTTTAAATATCGCTCCTGGCGGGCGCCTATCACATCTCGATAGGCATTGACATAGCCGTCATAAGTATCTAGCGCATATACCTGCGCATAGATCTCACCGAATGCCCCCATTTTGGCCATCCGCTTTTCATCCTCCGGTTCAGTTAATTCCAGATCTGTAATGCCGTGCCGGTTTTTGAGGCGTCCGTTGATATGCTCACACTGGTCGTAAATGTTTAAGATCTCATGGAATGCACCGTCTCCTTCGGAATGGAGCGTAAAGCGCAGGCCGTTTTTATCGGCCAGAAGCACCTCTTTTTCCAGCTGCTTATAGTCAATGTCCTTGTTACATACGCTGTCTGTCCCTTCGTACGGCTGACGAAGATGGCCTTCCATTTTTAAGATCAATCCATCGGTCATTTGGTTAAAACCCGAAAATCTTACATAATCCCCTTGGAATGCTTCCTTCATTTTCAGACCAAACTCAATATCAGCGGGCTTTCCGACGGGCTGGGACATGAAGGATATTCTCAGTGTCAGTCTCTCATTCTCCTCCAGTTCCTTTAAAACGTCTGTGAAACCATAGAAATCGTCAAACCCCATTTCTTTTACAGATGTAACTCCGCGGCTGTTGAGCAGTTTCATATAACCCTCGATCTGCCGGTCGATAAACTGTCTGTCATTCAGATAGAGCCCCATGATCTTGTAAAGAGCCTCTGCATGGCAGTGTTGGGGGTCAAAACCAAACGCCTGTCTTGCCTTTTGGTTCATTGCACAAGTTCCGTGACCGGGCGCAAAGAGAACAATCTCGGTGTCGTGTCCGATCTCCTCCAACATGGTATCGACACTGTTGTTGTGAAGAAAACAGCTCTCCAGATGGTTGCCGAACAGGACCCCTTTCCCTGCTGCTGTTTCCATATGATATTCCAGGCAGTCTCTCAACTCTTTCAGTGTTTTGCAGTGGGAAAGATTCACACCAAGACTGTCGATGACGTATCCGGTAAAGAACGTATGCGTGTCCCCGAATCCGGCACAGATCGTGCCGTCTTTACAGTCTTGTACCTTCAGTCCCCCGGCGGTATAAGCGGCGGGCAGCTTTCCTTTTCCTACGTCACTAATGCGGCCATCCTTTAATACAATATAGCCCTGGTATGGTTCTTTTGAAACAGAATCGTATATGCTTGATGAAACCAGAATTCTATCACATGCCATATCCATTTACTCACCTTCCTTTCGCAAATTCATCATATCATCATATTACGATATAATCAATAGGGGATCTGAGATGAAATAAAATTTGTCATCATGAACAATTAATTGCTTGTTTGAAAATAAATTTTTGTCACTTACTCACATTTTTTGTTATAATGTATACCATATTCGTATTGTAATGTTATAATGAATATGATAAAATGTTCCATGACATATAATGATATAGTTGAGGTAATAAGATGAATATTGAAAATAATACAACGCGTCCACTTTTTGAAAAGGTTAAAGACGATATCTCTGCCAGGATAAAAAGCGGAGAGTATCCGGCCGGATCTAAGATTCCCACAGAGGTCGAACTAATTAAACAATACGATGTGAGCAGGATCACCATCCGCCGTGCGATTGAAGAACTTTGCAAAGACGGTCTTCTTGTTAAGAATCAGGGGAAGGGAACCTTTGTAAAAGAGCGGAAGATTTTCCGTAAAATAGAACATAATATGAGTTTTTCAAATTCCTGCATTGTGAATGGCATGACCCCGTCGGCTGTAGTTACCCAGAGAACGGTTCTCACGAAGAACTCACCCGGACGGGTACCGCATCCAAGCCTTGACCAAGATGCCATACTATACATACAGCGCGTCCGCTATGCGGATGAGATACCTGTCATGTTGGAAAACAATTATTTTCCTTTTACCCAATATGCATTTCTTCTCACGGATGATTTGGAAGGGCCGCTGTATGATCTGTTAAAAAGCCATGGTATTATAGTGGGATGTTCCCAGAACTCCTATATTGATGCATTAAAGGCGGATTCGAAACAGGCGCAGCTTTTAAAAATTGCTCCTGGCGATCCGTTATTCCTGCTGTATACAGAGATATACGATACCCAGAATCAACTAATCTATATCGGGCAGGAGTATATTGTTGCATCCAGGTACCGGTTTAATTATGAAAATGCATAAAGGGAAGTTTAAATGTAAGAGTTCAGGCCTGCCTGAACTCTTACATTTAATTACCTTTATCATATTTTGCGCTTTTCGCAGCTAACTGAATCTGCTTTAACAGCTGCTTCGGTGTTGCCTCCCCGGTATCAATCTGCTGCAGGCCGTTTAAATAAGTCTGCGCGATTTTCGGATCGAGTTCCGTATCTAACCAGGGGGTTGTAGAAGGTGAGGTTTTTATATACTTTATGCCTTCTATTAATGGCTCGATGTCTGTATATTGGCCGATATTTTCAAACAGGTCTGTTGTAGCATTCACCCAATAGCTGCTCTCTAAATAACGTAAAGTGTTCTTTTTAGAGAGTATATACTGCAGGAACCGAAAGGCCTCTTCGGGATGCTTGGTTTTACTGCTGACAGCATAGCCGTCGGGTGTTCCAGTGATAATGGACTGATTTCCTCTTGCCCCCTCTATGGTGGGAAAGGGGAAGATACCCAAGTTATTTTTTGTGAATTCTGCATCCATCTCCATAGAATCTGCGATGGTAACATATTGGTCGTATACCAGTGCGCAGTCTCCGTTAATCAGCCCTGAATAAGAAAAGCTCCAGTCGTAAGCTGCCGTGTCTGCATTCATATATTGGTGAAGATCTTCATAAATCGTAAGCGCCTGCAGATAACCCGGATCCGAAAAAGAACCATCCTCTAATGAATAGTCAGCTTTTAAGGTCTCTTCAGGAACACATTTTTGGTTTAATGTTGTTAAATAATGCGCGCCTGCATAAGGGTCGGAGTTTCCGAAATAAATCGGAGTAATCCCGGCCTCTTGTATTACTTTCAGCTGCTGTAAAAACTCCTCGTACGTGCCGGGCGGGGCCAGTCCAAGCTTTTTGTATACTTCTTTATTATAAAACCATAATTTGGCGTCGATTTTCAGCGGTATGCCGTAGATCCCGCCCTGGTATTGAAAGGCCGCCGTCTGCCCTGGAACAAGTTCTTCAAAAGTTTGGTGCTTTTCCATATAAGAAGACAGGTCCAGTACCAAGCCTTCTCTTACAAACTTATTCAGGTATTCGTCACCCCAGGTAAAGAATATATCCGGCGGTGCGGACGAATTGATTACGGTCTTTATTTTCTGCTTATAAGACGAATTTGTAGCCGTGATTACATTGATCTTTATGTCCGGATTTTCCTTTTCAAACTCTTTTATCATATCCTCAGTGGCAGACTTCATCGGTTCCATTGTCCACCGGTGCATGAATGTTAACGTGACTTTGTCCTCCTGTTCAGCCGGTCCGGCGCAACCCGTCAGTAACATGGTAAATACCAGTATAAGAGTTATTTTTATTCTTCGTTTCATATTTTGGGTCCCCCTATTCTTTCACGCTGCCCACTGTAAGCCCGGCTACAAAATATTTTTGAAAGGCAATAAAGAGCACAAGCACAGGCACAATTGCCAGTACGATACCCGACAGCAGAACGACCCAGTCCGTGTATAAAGCCTGTGAAAATGACATCAGGCCGATCGGGATCGTATAATACTTTTCCGTACTTATAAAGTTTAAAGAGAAAGTAAACTCATTCCAGGTATATATTAAATTTAATAAAAGACACACGGTAACCGCCGGACGGCATACCGGCAGCATGATTTTCCTGTAAATTTCAAAACTTCTGCAGCCATCCAGAACAGCCGCTTCCTCCAGTTCCTTTGGAAAGGAATGAAAAGCCGGGAACAGCAGAAAGATTGAAAACGAGATCCGGAATGCGAGTATGGGAATAATCATAGCCACATAGGTATCGTATATTCTTAAATCTCTGAGCAGATGATATAAGGGAAGCACCGCAGTCTGCGGAGAAACAAACATTCCTCCAAGCAGTATCCCCAGCAGTATCTTTTTATACTTAAAAGGGAATCTGGTAACTGCATAAGCCGCCAGTGTAGAAACCAAAAGGATTAAGATAACCGTAATGACAGTGACGATGATACTGTTAAGATAGTATAAGGATATGCCCTCTTTCCATGCCTGCAGATAGTTCCCGATCTCAGGATGTCCGGGCAGTGAGAATGTATTATTATAAAACTCTTTATTTGTTTTCAAAGAATTGGACAAAATCCAAAATAATGGGTATATAATTGATAATGAAAATAGTATAAAAATAAAATATAGAACGAACTGTTTCAAATGAAACTCAGATTTTTTCAGCATAATGTACTCTCCATTCACTCTTGAACTGTTTTCCTTTGTTTATCAGATAGATTGAGGAAATGACCTGCAGGCGGATTCCCGCACGTATCAGCTCTCGTTTCCAAACCCGCTGATATTCATCTGCAGAAATGCCAGTACGACTGTAATGATAAGTATCAGGTTACCGATGGCGGAGGCATACCCGAATTTGTCATAAGACCAGGCAGCCGTATACATGTAGTTTCCCAGTGTTTGAGTTGCATTGCCAGGGCCTCCTGCCGTCATTACCTGAATCTCATTGAAGACCTGCATCGCCCAGTTGAGTGTAATGATGATCACAATCGTGACCGTATCCTTTATCTGCGGGATGATAATGTATCTTGCCTGCTGCCAGAATCCGCAGCCATCTAACTTTGAAGATTCTAGAACTGCCGGAGAAACCCTTTGTATCCCCACGATGATCAGCATAGCCGCATAACCGGTGTACTGCCATTGGCTCATGGCAATGATTGCGTATAAGGCAGTATGTGAATTGCCCAGCCAGCCAGCCGCAAGTGAGTCAAATCCCAAAAATCTCAGAAGGCTGTTCAGCAGGCCGATGTCCGGCTGATAGATAAAAGTAAACAACGCGCCTATCACTGTAATGGAAATAATAGAAGGGATAAAAAATAAGGTTCGGAAGAAAACTTTTCCTCTTTTTATAAAGCTGCTTTCCAGAAACAGCGCAATCAAAAGGCCGCCGCCAACCTGAAACAACAAAGACCAGAATACATAAATAAAGTTATTCTTTAAAGCAGTCCTGATAACCGGATCCGCGAACAGCGATCGATAATTGTCTAACCCGATAAAATGCTCATGAACCGAAAATGCACTCATGTTATAGAAACTGTAGATCATATTTTTTATAACCGGATAATAGACGAATACGATCAGTAATAAAATTGCGGGCATAACAAAAACGTATTTTATTTTATTTCTTTTAAGCATTCTTATTCCCCTCTCAGATATAACGTTATTACATAATATTATAACGTTATATATCATATTTATCTATCGTGATTGTGTACAATTTTCTATCACTTTTTTTATGGATATTTTCAAAACAAATATAAGAATTAATGAACGAGCTTCAGTCTCGCGAGAGGAGGGGGGCGCTTCATGAAGGAATCGCGAAAGCCCCCGGAAGAACCTCCCTGTTATTAAGCGTCCTCCTCTTTGCATCAAGATGGAGTTACTATACACGGCCCAGGGGCCGCGCATAGTAACAAGACGGAACCCCGCCGCTAATTGTTCGCCTCTAGTTATTGCTGACCGCTTTATATTATGCTAAAATAAATGAATTAAGTCTGCTATAAAAAGCAGTCTGTTACAATAAAATTTTAATACGAGAGGACATACATATGATAATAATAAAAGAATACAGTGGTCATATCCGCAACTGGGAAGCTCTTTGTGAGGAACTGGGAATTGATGGTTCCCTGTCCAGGGAGGAGCGTGAGCAGGCAATTCTGGTAAAGGCATACGAAACCTGGGGATATGATATGGGAAACCATATGCACGGCATGTTTGCATTTGCCCTGTGGGACGATGAAGAGAAGAAATTGTTTTGTCTGAGAGATCAGTTTGGAACTACGCCTTTTTATTATTATGAAACGGCGGACGGCAAGCTTCTGTACGGTACCTCTATTCGTAAGATCATGGAGCAGCCGGGATTTGTGAAGAAACTGAATGAAGAGATGCTGCAGCTGTATCTTACCTTTACATACGTGGCGGGAGAGACTACATTTTTCCGCGGCCTGAAAAAGCTTATGCCCGGGCGTTTTCTGACCTGGCAGAGAAGGCAGCTTAAGATAGAACGCTATTGGAAGCCGGAATTTCATCCGGATTACAGCAAATCCCTTGAAGAATGGGCGGAGGAGATCCATACCACGCTTGGCCGGATCATGACCGAGGTGAAAACCCCGGATGAGACGGCAGAATCCTTTTTATCAGGAGGCGTTGATTCTTCTTATGTACTGGCAATGTCTGATGCAGAGACGGCGGATGCCTGCGGGTACGAAGAAGAACGGTTTGATGAATCAAAACTGGCACAGAAGACGGGCGATATCCTTGGACGAAAGACGTTCCGCCGCCTGATTACGCCGGAAGAGTATTTTGCGGCAGTGCCTTATGTGATGGAGAATATGGAACAGCCTCTGGGCGATGCTTCAGCCATCGTTTTTGCAATCGGCTGTAAGGCGGCGGCCGAACATACGAAGATATGTTACTCCGGAGAGGGGGCGGACGAGTTCTTTGGCGGGTATAATATGTACCGCAATGCGGAACGTTATGGCGAGAATTTGAAAACCTTCTATGTAGGTAATACCAATATTATGAAGGAAGATGAGAAACAGAGGATTTTGAAAAAGTATGATCCCGATGTTCTTCCAATCGAGCTGGCGGAAGGGATTTATGAGGAAACACAGGGGCTGGATCCGCTTACGAAGATGTCGGATGTGGATATCCAGATCTGGCTGGAGGGGGACATTTATTTCAATGTGTATAAGATGAGTACAGCCGCGGGATTAGAGATCAGAATGCCACTTACCGATACCAGGATCTTTGATATTGCCTCACGGATGCCTTCTGAATATAAGGTAAATGCGGAGCAGAATAAAGTGGCGTTTCGGACTGCAGCGGCGAAAGTACTGCCGGAAGAGATCGCCTTCCGCAAAAAGCTGGGATTTATCGTGCCGATTCGTATCTGGATGGCAGACGACAGATATAATCAGGATGTCAGGGAGAAGTTCCGCAGTGAGGCTGCGGAGAAGTTTTTTCAGGTTGATGAGATTAATGCGATTTTTGATGATTATATCGCCGGAAATTCGGATAACTGGAGAAAGATCTGGACCATTTATACGTTTTTGGTTTGGTATGAATTGTATTTTGAGAAATGTTAACTATAAAAATTTAGCTCCATTATATGCTTGCGGGAGAACTTAATAGGACCGCTGCGAAACAGATGTGATATCTGTGAAGCGGCGGTCTTAATTATGGGTCGGATAGACCCATAATTAAATTGGGCGCTGTTTTTACAAAACAGCATATTCTTTGCAGTAGGTATATACATAAATGCCGCGGAAACGTCTGAAAAATAGAGTACTCTCGGAAACTCTTTGTTCTCTGGCTTTGCGAGATGGTTCTTTGCCAGCTGCGCACAAATTTATGAAGCGTACGTCGATTAAATTTGGGAGAATGGCTTATGCAGGGAGCGCATATTCCAGTTTATAAGTCCTGTAGTTTACTTTAGAGATTATGTCAGTTTACAAGGAACTACACGCAGACCACGAAACGGGGGCTGCTGACAACAAAATAAAGGCTGAACATCAAGCACAGGACCGGTTTCATCAGCATACAGGGCGTATATGAAAGCCCCCGCCTCTCGTCCTACGCTCCTACTTGTGGACAAAGTGTGTCCCGGAAAATTTCATTATATAGGACTGTTTCTGCCTTTATTTTGTGACAAAGGCATCACGCAAACTGGCTATAATACAGATCGGCATAAGCCCCCTTTGCCTTTAACAAAGTTTCGTGTGTTCCTTGTTCGATAATATTTCCGTTTTGCATAAACAGGATCAAATCAGCGTCTATAATAGTCGAAAGCCTGTGAGCGATTACAAAGCTCGTTCTGTTCTTCATCAGGGCTTTCATAGCCTTGCCGATCTCAATTTCCGTGCGGGTATCGACGCTGGAAGTCGCTTCGTCCAAAATGATAACCGCCGGATTGCAAAGGAATACTCTGGCTATGGTTAGAAGCTGCCGCTGGCCGATAGAAATATTTTCCGCGTCGTTACTTAAAACCGTATCATATCCGTGCGACATGGTGCGGACAAAGAAATCCACTCTGGCCGCTTTTGCCGCCGCTACGATTTCTTCACGGGTAGCGTCCGGCTTGCTGTAAGCGATATTTTCCGCAATCGTGCCGCCAAACAACCATGTATCTTGCAGCACCATTCCAAAATTGCTTCTTAAATTTGAACGGGTCATATCCTTTGTATCGGTTCCGTCTAAAGTAATTTTTCCACCGTTTAACTCGTAAAACCGCATAAGCAGATTGATAAGCGTTGTCTTTCCGGCTCCTGTGCTGCCGGCGATTGCAACCTTCTGTCCTGGCTTTACAGAGAAGTTGATGTTGTGCATTAAGATATTGTCCGGCGTATATCCAAACTGGACATTCTGAAATTCTACTGTCCCTTTTGCCTGATCCACAATAGCGGGGAGAGCGGGTTCCGGCGAAAGTTCTTCCTCGTCCAACAGCTTATAAATCCGTTCCAGAGAAGCTAAAGCGGACTGCATACTGTTTACCATATAGGCAGCTTCCGTGAGCGGTTCCGAAGCCTGATTTACATACTGGAAAAATGCCTGAAACACACCGACGGTCAATCTTCCTTCCAGCAGCATTTTTCCAGCCAATACCGCAATCAGCACTTGACCGAAACGGTTAATCAGGCGGATCGCCGGATTGATTGCGTTTATCATAAAGTCCGCTTTTTTGGTAGCCTCGGCCAGTTCTTCCGTGGCCTTGTGCATATTTTCAGAGCTGGTTTCCTCCTGATTAAATGCTTTTATGATAACCCGGCCACTGTATGCTTCTTCTACCTGTGCGGTTACATTACTCACACACTGTTGCCGTTTCATGGAGGATTTCAGTGTTTTTGCCGCCACAAAATTTGTAGCTGCCAGTGCAATTCCTGTAAACACCAAGAAAACAAGCGTCAATAGTATACTAAAGCGGAACATCATCACCAGAGAGCCGATTACCATGCCAACGGCTGTAAACAGCTTCAACATTCCTGATTGCAGGGCTTCCGCTGTTTTATCCAAGTCATTCACTGTCCGGCTGAGAATTGCCCCGGTTTTGGTGCGGTCAAAGAAAGCGAGTGGGAGCCGATTTAGCTTTTCGCTGATTTCCGTCCGTAGCCGGAGATTAAGATTTTCCGCAAAGCTGGACATAAGGAACGATTGAAGGGTGTAAAACAGAGCCGTTGCCAGATAGATCAACAATAAAAATACGATATCCCGGCCACCTGTTGCCCATGTAACTTGAAAGACTGCGCCGTTTGTAATCGCCTCTTTAATGTTGTTCCAAAGCAAATCTACGATGTGCGCGCTATACAGCGGCGCAATAATAGAAAGAAAAGTATAAAGGATTACCGAAACAAGCACAACCGCTAACCGCTTATGCTGATCGCCCGTGGAACGCCACAGCCTTTTTAGTGTTTGACACGCATGACCCGGCTTTTCAAAATCCATTTCTTCTGTAAGAACTTCTGCATTGTTGTTATTCTCACTCATGGTTCACATCTCCTTTCATTTGAGATTTTGCAATATCCTGATAAACAGGGCAGGTCTGCATTAGGAAATCGTGATTGCCAATTCCGACAACCCGCCCTTCTTCCAGCACAATAATCTGTTCCGCGTTCATAATCGTGCTGATCCGCTGGGCGATAATCAGCACCGCCGCGTCTTTTACTTCATCTGCAAGGGCTTTCCGTAACGCTGCGTCAGTCTTAAAGTCCAGAGCGGAAAAGCTATCGTCAAAAATATAGAGAGCGGCTTTCTTTGCCAATGCCCGCGCAATCGAAAGACGCTGCTTTTGCCCGCCTGAAAAGTTTGTACCGCCCTGTGATACACGGGAGTAAAGACCATCAGGGAGATCATAAACAAATTCGGATTGTGCAACCGATAAAGCGTGCTTCATTTGCTGTTCGGTTGCACGGTCATTTCCATGCCGAAGATTGTCAGCAATCGTGCCGGAAAACAGCCATGCTTTTTGCGGCACATAAGAAATATGCTCCCTTAATTCTTTCTGCGTCATGCTGCGAATATCCTTGCCATTCAGAAGGACAGAGCCGGAAGTAACATCGTGAAACCGCAAAATCAATTTTGCAATCGTAGATTTTCCGCTGCCTGTGCTGCCGATAATAGCAGTCGTTTCCCCTCTTTTACAGGTAAAGTCCAAATCCTCTAAGGTATTCTCGTCCGCGTCTGCGAAGCGGAAACTTGCGTTTTTGAACCGTATAACTTCTTTCGTTTGACTGGGGTTATTATCAACAGACGGCATTCCATCTTGAATTTCCGGCGCAAGATGTAGCACATCTGAAATTCTCCGAACACAAATCATAGCGCGGGGAATTAAGATCATCACCATCTGGGCCATAATGATATAAAAAAGGATCATCATGGCATATTGTGTCAGAGCAGTAATATCGCCAATTTCCATAAATCCCGCGCCGATCCGGTTTCCACCTAGCCAAAGGATAACGACAATGATAAGGTTAATTGCAAACAGGGCAATACTTTCCAATCCAACGAACAGGCGGTTTGCGCTGATCGATGCCTCGGCGTAATCCTCAAAAGATTTCCGCATTCGCTTTTCTTCATACTTTTCTTTATTGAAAGCACGAATAACACGAACACCCGTAACATTTTCCCGAAGAACAACATTCATGCGGTCAAGGAATTTTTGCAGTTTGGCAAAAATCAATGAGGCTTTACGGGTTACAAAAACCGCCAGAAGCAGGATAAACAGCGTTGCGCCAATCAATAAGCCGCCCATCATGGTATCAATCGTAAATGCCATAACAATTCCCATAATGCAGACAGCCGGAACAGGCAGTACCATTTGAATAAACCAAACAATCCCTTGCTGAACCACATTTACATCGTTCAATGTGCGGGTAATCATAGAGCCTGTTCCGAACTGTTCAAAGTCGTAAGAGGAAAAGGTGAGCGATTTATCGTAAAGAGCGTTCCGCATATCCCGGCCAATTTTAGAGGAAAGGTCTGCGGCGAGATAACTCCCCAACAACGCGCCAGAGCTGGTAACGATTGTTACGATCAGCATAAGTATTCCGCTGCGGATCAGGTAGTCCATATTGCCGCCATTGATACCGGCATTTATCATATCCGCTGTGATGGTCGGAATTAGCAAACCACCCGCAACATCTAAAAACATAACAAGTAATGTAAAAAAGCATAGCAACTTATACGGTTTTATGAACCGTAAAATTGTTTTCATTCTGTGTTACCTCCTAAATTCAGTAATCTGCTATGGAAAATACGATCAAATCTCATTTAATTTTGTCCTCAAACTTTCCATATAAATATTTGCCAAGCGTAAAAGTTCCTTTTGTTCCGCCTCTTTCAAGGCGGTAAAGGCCGCATTTTCTTTTTGGATGACTGGCACAATGTACTTTTCAACAAACTGTTTTCCAGCTTCGGTTAAAAAAATGTGCTTATCCCGGCCAACACCCTGTTCAAGATAAATATATCCCTCCTGTATCAGTTTCCGAATAGAAGAATTAACCGTCTGTTTATTTGCAAAAAACTCATAGCAAATGTCTTTTTGCAGACAGCCATCGCCTAAGTCATAAAGGGTATAAAAGATAGAAAAGGCGCTGTCTGAAATCCCCATCTTTGAAGCCACTTTGTGATATAGTTCGTCGCACTCCTTGTTGATTTTATTAAAGTCCATCAACAATTCATTTATTTTTTCCTGCATGGTCTTACCTCCTTAGTATGTTTTCATACTTGCACGACTACTATTATAGTATGAAATCGTACTTATAACAAGTATGTTTTCATACTTAACTATGAATTTTTTATTAAATATAGAAAAACCGGGGCGCGGCAGTCAAAAGACCACCACGCCCCAGTTTCACTTGGGAAAATGTCAGATATCTATTTGTTAATAGTGACAAGATAGTTACATTTTCTCTGTTTGCGTAATCATTTTTTTTGCTAATTGTTGGAATAGATCAACGGCTTCCTCGTCCATCGTCGCAAGCTGTCCGATCTGTCCGGCAACCATTGCCGTTACATCGTCAATGGAAAACGGGATTTGCTTCCGCTTCGCCAATGCGTTCCGCATGGTTTGGAACATGGCGGCGGTCACAGCTTCACTCGGCTGTTTTCCGCTTTCCATATCTTTCTTAATATCCCGCAGGATAGCAAGGAACACACCCTATCCCATCTGTGAGGTAGTGGACTTGCTCCACTGTGGGCGGCAGAATGAGGAAGCCGGGGCGTAAGGTTTTCCGAAGCCATCGTTGATTTGTGGGGCTGCTGGCGGTATAATAATCATGTCAGCAGCTCCGTTTCTTTTTTAAGAAAAGGAGCGACAAAATGAATAACAGGATAGACGCGATCTATGCAAGACAATCGGTAGACAAAAAGGACAGTATTTCCATTGAAAGCCGGTAACTGCAAGGAATACACAGACAAAGGGTACAGCGGCAAGAACACAGACCGCCCAAAGTTTCAGGAACTGGTGCGGGATATTAAGCGGGGTTTGATTGCAAAGGTCATTGTTTACAAGCCAGGGGACGGTCATCGTCAATGACGCCGCCGACTTTACGGGAATGAACGGGTGTTAAGCTGGCGGACAGTCTGACAGGCGCAAACAATGTCCTGCTCTCTTATGTGAAGCGTATCCTTTGACGATAAACGGCGGGTGGTGGATTTGATGATTACC
>OBZW01000226.1_pt1 | contig 49151 bp, 45 predicted proteins | sample 1477021 | NCBI WGS metagenome assembly OBZW01 (sample SAMEA2580262, study PRJEB22360) | human gut metagenome | biome: human gut; feature: human-associated habitat; material: faeces | place: Denmark | collected 2008/2010
TGATTTTGTGATTTGGTGATCACAAAATCTCCCCACTTTTTTGGCTGTCGGCTTCCAAGAATTTCTAAGGTGCGTTTTAGCATATCGCAACGGCATATGTGCATTTGGCAGGCTTTCGGCTATCCCTTCATTTCGCTGGGTGCATCTGGCCGGCAGGTAAAGTTGTCTGCCGGGGAGGGGGGGGAAACGGGGCGGCGTATGGATTCTTCTGGACGTGAAATATTTGTGTGTGGGGGAGATGACAATTCTGTAAGTTGCATTTTAGGGGGCTGGGCAATATAATGGAAGCTGTATGGAGATTATTATAGCTATTAGAAGATTAAATAAATAAAGGATGATGAAAATGTATGAAACAGATATTTTTAGTGGAAGATGATAGGGCAATCGCTAAAAATCTTATGCTTTTGCTGCGATCTGAGGGGTTTGCGGTTACGCATGCTTCTACGCAGAAGGAAGCCATTGACGTGTTCGCGGAACATAGGTTTGATCTGGCGCTGGTGGATATCTCACTGCCCGATGGTAATGGGTTTACGGTGTGCACGGAGATCAAACAGACGCGGGATATTCCGGTGATTTTTTTGACGGCCTCGGGTGATGAGGCGAGCGTTGTTACGGGGTTGAACATGGGCGCGGATGATTATATCACTAAGCCATTCCGCCCACGGGAATTGATTGCGCGGATCAAGACTGCACTGCGCAGATCGGGGCAGTCGCCGTCGGCTTTGGAAATCTGCGGGCTTTCTGTCGATACGGCAAGCGGTATTGTGAAAAAAAATGGCGTCAGGGTTTTTCTTTCTGCACTTGAATACCACCTTCTGCTGGTTTTTATCAGTAATCCTAATCATGTTCTTACGAGGGACAGGCTGCTGGATGAATTATGGGATGCGGCGGGTGAGTTTGTCAATGACAATACGTTGTCCGTGTATATTAAGCGGCTGCGGGAGAAGATCGAGGATGATCCGGCAGACCCGCAGATCATTTTGACAGTTCGTGGAACGGGCTACCGATTGGGGGATGGATATGTTTCGGAATAGGGAGATCCGGCAGTTTGCCATTGCATTCGCTATTATAACCGCTGCCGCTGCGGCAGCGGGATTTTACATGAATCCGGCGGCCGGGGGACTGGCCCTCGTTTGTGCCGCTGCCTTTGGCGCGGCATTTTTTGTATTTACGCGGGCCAGGTACAAAAGGATTGCACAGATTTCAGAGCAAATCGATCTTGTGCTTCATAATACGGATCATCTGTTTATCAGTGAAGCTGAAGAAGGGGAACTTTCCATTCTGCAGAGCGAGATAACCAAAATGACACAGCGGATCCGGGAACAGAACGATGCGCTGAAAAAAGAAAAAGGACATCTGGCAGATTCACTGGCCGACATTGCCCATCAGCTCCGCACCCCGCTTACATCCGCAAATCTGATTCTGTCATTGCTGGAGAACAGCCCGGATGAAAACGAAAGGAAGCAATTCCTCAGGGAGACGGAGGAATTGTTTGCACAGATGGATTGGCTGCTCAGTTCGCTGCTGAAATTATCTCGTCTGGATGCCGGTGTTGTGATGTTCCAAAACGGGCAGATCGAGGTAGACAGCCTGATAAACACTGCGCTTCGCCCACTTTTTATTCCAATAGAGCTGCACAGCATCGAGCTTAAGATTGACGTGCCCAGGGGGATCGTGATTCGGGGCGATGCAGGCTGGCTGTCGGAAGCAATCCAGAATATTCTTAAAAACTGCATCGAGGGTGCAGGAGATCACGGGAAGATTCACATTATGTGTGAGGATACGCCCCTGTTTACCGGTATTACCCTTCATGACAGCGGTGCAGGATTTGATAAGGAAGACCTGCCTGTTTTGTTTGAAAGGTTCTATCGGGGAAAAAATACTGGTACGGCTGGTTATGGGATCGGGCTGGCACTCTGCAAGACCATTATCACCCGACAGGGCGGAACCATTACCGCTAAAAATCATCCCCAGGGCGGCGCGGTATTTTCTATCCGTTTTCCAAAGTGACGGATCTCTCACCGGAAAGTCACTGAAATGTAAGCGGGAAGTTCTATTATATGAGTAGAAAAAGGGAAGGAGATTCACATAATGGAATTTTTAAAAGTTGAAAATTTATGTAAGGTTTATGGCGCAGGAGAAAATCAGGTGATCGCGCTGGACCATGTGTCGCTTACCATTGAGAAAGGGGAATTTACTGCAATTATTGGTTCTTCCGGATCTGGCAAATCCACTCTTCTGCATGCGATAGCCGGCGTGGATACGCCCACCAGCGGTAAGATCTATCTGGACGGGCAGGATGTCTATGCAGGGAGCAATGAGAAGCTGGCCATCTTCCGCCGCAGGCAGGTTGGATTGATATACCAGTTCAACAATCTCATTCCCACTCTGAATGTTGTAGAAAATATCACACTGCCGATCCTGATGGATAAGCGCAGAGTGAACAAAAAACGGCTGAACGATTTATTAGACCTGCTGGGATTACAGGAGCGAAAGTCCCATCTTCCCAACCAGCTTTCGGGCGGGCAGCAGCAGCGTGTTGCCATCGGACGTGCACTGATGAACGCACAGGCAGTCATGCTGGCGGACGAACCTACAGGTGCTTTGGACAGCCGCAATGGACACGAGATTATCAAATTGCTGAAAGAAAGCAACAGAAAATATGGGCAGACGCTTCTCCTCGTTACCCACGATGAAAATATTGCTCTGCAGGCAGAACGCATTATTACGATCGCAGACGGTAAAGTAGTGCGGGATGAGAGGCAGGTGGGTCGGTCATGAATATTTTCCACAAGGTTGCCCTGCAGGGATTAAAAAAGAGCCGCACGCGGACCTTTGTAACGGTGGTCGGCGTGGCCCTGTCTGCGGCCCTGATCACGGGTGTCGCTACATTTGCCGTTTCCCTGCAGAGTTATATGATTCTTGGGGCTGCTTCAAAGTATGGCGGCTGGCATGTTGAAATCCCGGATGCAGATTCTGCCTATCTACAGTCTCAGGCCGTCGACAGCCGGGTGGCAGGTACGGCTGCCCTGCAGAACATTGGTTATGCCGCGCTGGAAGGGGGCCAGAATCCCGACAAGCCCTATCTTTTTCTTTCTGGGTGGAATGAAGAAGCCTTGGAAACTCTGCCACTACAGCTTCTTTCCGGAAGAATGCCCAGGGACAGCAGCGAGGTTCTGATACCGGCGCATATTGCAGCAAACGGCGGGGTGAAAATTCCGGTGGGCAGCACGATCACCCTGCAGGTGGGAAGCCGCATGAAAGACGGCCAGAAGCTCAGCCAGCACGATCCATACTGCGGCGGGGAAGAAACACTGGTTCCGGCACAAGAGAAGACCTATACGGTTGTGGGCATCTGCCAGCGGCCGGCTGCCGAGGAGTTTGCCGCGCCGGGATACACTTTAATTACAACGGAGGATGCAGCCGCAGCGGACAGTCTTTCCGTATTTGTTACGCTAAAGAATCCCTATAAAGTTCATTCCTATACAGATGGTATCCCGGATAATTACAGCTATGTTCTGAACGATGACGTACTGCGGTTTATGGGTCTGTCAGGGGAAAAATTGCTTACAGTCCTTTTATACTCGGTTGGAGGAATCTTAATTGCCCTGGTAATGCTCGGCTCAGTATTCCTGATCTACAATTCATTCAACATCTCATTGAATGAGCGTACGCACCAGTTTGGAATCCTCATGTCGGTGGGCGCAACACAAAGGCAGCTGCGCAATTCGGTCATGTTTGAGGGAATATGCATCGGTGCTGTGGGCATACCGCTGGGGATTTTAATTGGGATTCCAAGTATCCGGCTGGTGCTTTCCCTTGTGGCAAAGAATTTTGCAAATATGATGTATGATAATGTGCCGCTGACCTTGAAAGTGTCGGTTCCTGCTCTTTTAGCCGGGGTTGTTGTCAGCTTGATTACCATTTTAATATCGGCCTATATTCCGGCAAAGAAGGCTGCAGGGACCCCTGTGATGGAATGTATCCGCCAGACCAACGAGGTCAGGGTGGAAGCCAGGGCGCTCAGAACCTCAAAGCTCACGGAACGCCTTTACGGTCTGGAGGGGATGCTTGCGTTAAAGAACTTCAAAAGAAACAAGCGGCGTTACCGCAGCATAATCCTGTCGCTTACGTTAAGCGTGGTGCTGACCGTGACGGCAAGTTCTTTCGGTACCTATCTGAACCAGATAGCAGAGAATTCTGCTGTGGCAGTTGAAGACTATGACATTTGTTTCTATACACGGGACATGGAAGAAGACGAGCTCCTCTGGCTTTATGAAGATATGAAAAATGCCAGCGGAGTAAAAGAAAGTTCTTATCAGGCGCTTTCGACCTATTCCTGCGTACTTAATACGAAAGATCTGACCAGACATTTTCTGGATGAATTCGGGGAACTTATTGGTTATGACGGGACGAATGAAACGGTTGAAGCGCCGCTGGATATCCAGTTTGTAGAGGATGGGGTCTATCAGGACCTGCTCAAAGGCCTGGAGCTTTCCGAAACGGAATATAGCGGGCTGGAAGACAATATGATCGTGACAGGAATACTGCCGGAACATTATTATATGCAGGAAGAGCCCATGGAATTTACGCTGCGTTCCGATTCAGGAGATCAAACCAAAACAATCCGTGCGTCCTTTGTAGATGCCTATCCGGATCTGCTGCCCGCAGAGCCGGGAGACTGGCGCGGATACACGCTTATGGTGATCGCTCCATACCAGGCAAAACCTCAGTTTGACGCTCTGGGGGCGTCTTCAAAGCCTGTAAAACTGGGGATGACTTTCAAGTCAGACAATCCGGGACGGTCCACGTCCGAGATGCAGGCGATGATTGACGGAGCCGGCATAACCGCTGACTATACCCTGTATAATGTGTATGGAATTCTTGATCAGAACCGAAATATGACGTTCATTGTCAACTTGTTTGCGATTGTTTTCATAACCATGATTTCGCTCATAGCGGTTGCGAATGTTTTCAACACGATCTCCACGAACATCAAGCTGCGCAGGCGGGAGTTTGCCATGCTCCGTTCGGTGGGGATGTCCGACCGGGATTTTAATAAGATGATGCGTTTTGAGTGTTCTCTTTACGGAGTGCGGACAATGCTTTGGGGGCTGCCCCTCGCAGGGATTCTATCCTGTCTGATTTATGTGGGTATGAACGCCGGGGGCGGAGAGATGAAATTTGTGTTCCCATGGTGCAGTATGGGAGCCAGTATACTTGGTGTGTTCCTGGTAGTCTTTATTACCATGGTATATGCCGCAGGAAAGATCAGAAAGGAGAATATCATCGACGCTCTGCGGGATGAGATGGATTGATATAAAACAACAAAACGGCTGGTTAATTCAGAAATAGTCGTATCATGCAACCTTAAAGTCACAACGGGAAGTTGTGGCTTTTTTATTGGCTGATAAAATAAAGACAGAAAATGAAACATGAATGGAGGTACTAAAATGGAACAATCTAAATTTAGGAAAAATGAAAGAATACAAAAATTGTGGGAGAGAAGCACCGGTTTATCAAAAAGCGGGAGAAGGAATGTATATGTGGATAACGCAGAATTTCTTGTGTACCACTGGTCCGGGCACAGTGCGGGATTCTCACCGGCAACCGGAGAGCTGGCGCTTTCCGATGACGAGAGAATCAATCTGGGGGACCACAACTGCCGGGTGGATGTGGGCACTCCGTTTCCGTATCTGGACGAGATGCCGTCCAGAGTGAAGGGCTTCGAATACTCTGCAACTAACTGGGCGGAGGATTATGCTTTTTTTTTGGACCATAGTCCTGCAGAAATTTATCCAAATGAGACGATTGTGGGAGAATTCCACTGGCAGCTGGATGAGGCCAGAAAGTTTGTGTATCCGGATGAAGTGGCAGAGCTGGGATTTGACCTGCGCCAGATGGGCGCCGGAGGAACAAGCCTGGCACATACCTGCCCGGATCTTAACATCGGCCTAAAGAAGGGATGGACCGGACTGCTGAAAGATGTGACGGAAAGCAAAGAAAAATGGAAACGGTATGGAAACAAAAAGAGGCGCGCCTATCTGGAGGCACAGGAACAAGTGGTACAGGCAATCATACGCTATACTATGCGGCATTCCCTGCGTGCTGCGGAACTTGCAGGGGCGGAGGGCGACCCGGAACAAAAGAAGAGGTATCAGAAAATTGCTGCCAATATGAAACAGCTGGCAGAGGGGGCGCCTGAGAGTTTTGAGCAGGCAGTACAGTGGATCCAGTTATTCCAGGTTGTAGAGAGGATAAACGGCCATGGCAACGGATATGGAAGGCTGGACCAGATGCTGATCAGATTTTATAGAAAGGATCTGGAAGAAGGGAAAATCACAAGGGAGGAAGCCAGAGATATCCTGGCAGAACTGTACCTGAAATACGGCGGGAATTATTTCTCCTTCGGCGGAAGAGACCGGGAAGGCCGGGACGCCACCAATGAAATCAGCTGGATCGGACTGGAGGCCTACGATATGATAGGCGGCTATAATCATCTGGGTGTGATGTGGCATGAAGATATGGATCCGGACTACTACAGCTATGCATGTGACGTGGTGACAAGACACGGCTGCGGGGTTCCTACTCTGGTCAACTATGATGTAATGCGGGATTCCGAGCTGTACAGTGGTTACAGCGAAGACGATGCCTGGAATGTGTCGTACAGCGGCTGTCAGTGGTACTGCGCGGTGGGAGCCGAGTACAGCGACCATGACCTGAACTCTTTTGTTCTGCCGGCCCCCATGCAGAGAGCCATGAAGCTGGCAGAAGAACAGAATGCAGAAACTTTTGAGGAATTTTGGGATTTATATACCCGGGAAGTAAAGCGGACGGCGGAAGCATTTACCGAATTTAAGAACCGTGTGTATAAGTGGCAGGACCGGGTATGGCCGGAAATGGTTACTACCCTCTGCATGAAAGACACCATTGAAAAAGGGCTGGATGTTACGTCAATAGGCGGGCCTCATAATGCATTTACTTCTGTTAATGTTCTGGGAGTGCCCAATGTGGTGGATTCTCTGTACGCCATAAAGAAAGTGGTGTTCGAGGAAAAGAAATATACGATGGCCCAGCTGAATAAGGCTGTTCAGAACAACTGGAAAGATCACGAAATCATGCGCCAGATCATGCTGAACCAGGAGAAATTCGGGAACGACCGGGACGGTGTGGACGAGATGTACGTAAGAGTAGCGGAAAATATCCACGATACGCTGGAGGAACAGCGCAATATCAAAGGCTTCAACTTCCGGGCCTCTTTATTCCAATATATGGGGCATACCTATGCCGGTCCTATACTGGGCGCGACGCCGGACGGCAGGTTTGCCGAGGAACCGATCGCGCATGGGTGCAATCCTATGCATGGAAGAAACCATGAGGGGATCACTGCAACCGCAAAGTCCCTGCTGAAGGTGCCTTTCAGAGAGTATCAGGGCGGTTCGCTGCAGATCGAACTGCAGCCGAAATTCTTTGACGGAAAGGAAAACAAAGGCGCATATATCGAGAACTTTTCTAAGGCATACATGAAGAAGGGCGGCATTCAGATTAACTTTAATGTAATCGATCTGGAAAAGCTTAGGAAAGCGGTAGACGATATTGAGAACCCGGAATATGCGGACATTGTCGTAAAGGTCACCGGGTACAGCGCTCATTTTGTTGTTATGGACCATGAGTTCAGAAAAGAATTTGTGAACAGAGTAAATTATACAAGTGTTTAGCGGGGAAGAAAGATGGAAAAGGGACTGGTTTTTGACATACACAGAGGAACAACCCACGATGGGCCTGGTATGCGCACCACTGTGTTTTTGAAGGGGTGCCCTCTGCACTGCAGGTGGTGCCAGAATCCGGAAAGTATCAGTCCGGACAGGGAGCTGCAGTGGGATGCAAAAAAATGTATCGGCTGTATGAGCTGCGCCGCTCACTGTACGGGAAATGCGCTGGCTGCGGAGACCGGTGGGATACGGATCGACAGAACAGCCTGCAGACAATGTTTCACCTGTGCTGACCAGTGTCCGTCAAAAGCGCTGGGCACGGTGGGAGAATACTGGGAGACAGCCCGGCTTGTGAAAGAGGCATGTAAAGATGATATGTTTTTTGACGATTTTTCAGGAGGGGTAACCGTGTCGGGCGGTGAGCCTGTGCTCCAGCACAGATTTCTGGCTGAATTCCTGGGGGCGCTGAAGGGTCAGGGTGTGGATACCGCACTGGATACATCTGGTTTCGGTAAGAAAGAGGTTTATGAGAAGATATACCCATATGTGGATACATTTCTCTATGATATCAAATTCATGGATGAAAAACTGCATAGAGAATATACGGGCGTCAGCAACAAGATCATATTGGATAACCTGAAGTTCATAGCAGGTAAAATCCGGGAAAAGAGGGACACAAGGCTGTGGATCAGGACGCCGTTGATTCCGGGGGCGACAGCAACAAAAGCAAATATAGAGGAAATCGGCCTGTTTGTTCGGAAAGAACTGGCGGATGTGACAGAACGCTGGGAATTATGTGCATTTAATAATGTGTGTAAAGAGAAATATGCTAAGATTGGACAGGAATGGGATTATGACACAACTGAACTGATGGAAGATAAAGAGGTGCAGAAACTGGCGGAGGCAGCCGGGAAATATGCAGATGGGTATCTTGTAGTCTCAGGGCTGACCAGAAAGCAGGGGGCTGCATCAGTAGTCCCCAATGGAGAGCAATACAATGTTCATGTAGTCTCTTAGGTTGGGGATTTCCAGCGTGAGCCGGAGGCTTCGGTGGGAAAGGAATCTAAATAAAAGGAAAATGAATTGACAAACGTTCGCTGCCAGAGTACCATAGTATAAAACACAGATCAGGGAGGTTGCGGAGATGCCTGGTATGAGAGATGTGGCAAAGGCTGCCGGCGTATCTTTATCTACGGTTTCAGCGGTCTTAAGTGACAGCGGAAAATATGTGAGTGAAGAGATCCGGAGCAGGGTGCTTGAAACAGCCGGTGAGCTGGGGTATCAGCTTCCGGAAAGGCAGAAAAAAAGAGATAAGATTATTGCGGTTGTTCTTCCGAATATTGCAAGCACATTTTTTTCTAATCTCCTGAACGGAATCGAAGACACGGTGGCAGAAGAGGGATATGTCCTGGTAGTTGGCAACTCAGATTTCGATTTTAATAAGGAAAAAAGGTTCATCAAAACGATCCGGAAGCAGGCGCTGTGCGGAATTCTTATTGATACTGTCTGCCCGGCTACAGAAGAAAAGGAATATTTTAGTTTTATAAAACAGACGTTTCTGGAACGGAGGATCCCGGTTGTAACTCTGGAGAGAAAACTGGAGGAAACAGGGTTCGGAAGTGTGTATGTAAATCATGAGAAGAATGCATATATGGCGACCCGGGAACTGTTGGAAAACGGACACCGGCGTGTCGCCCACATTTCAGGCAAGATGTCTAACCCTCTTACAAGATGCAGGGTTCAGGGATACAAGAGAGCTTTGGCAGAATTCGGCGTGCCCTATTCGGTGGATCTGATTGCAGAAGGCGATTTTACGCCAAACAGCGGATATATGATGGCAAAGGAGCTGATGATCAGGAACCGGGGCCTGACTGCTATATTTGCAGCGAACGACCAGATGGCGGTAGGAGCAATTAAGGCGGTCCGGTCGGAGGGGCGGACGATTCCGGATGAGTTTGCTGTGACCGGGATTGATAATCTGAGCGTATCGTCAATGATAGAGCCGTCTTTGACAACGGTTAATGTTCCCACGTATCAAATGGGCCGTATGGCGGTAAAAATGCTGGCAGATCCGGATATAAAAGAAAGAAGCGTAGAACTGCCCTGTAATCTGATTGTTCGGAGATCTACGAATAAACTGGCGGCGAGCGAGTGGGAATTATTCGGATGGTAAGTGCCGGCATCGATAAATAGAGCGAACAAAACGGAGAATGTTTTCTGCTGTTCGCTCCTTTTTTGTGCTAAAACACGATGAATTGCGCCATAAAATGTGTAATAAGCCGAAATTATTATTTTGAATTGACGAACGTTTTCTGGCGTGATAGTCTAAACTCATCTAGTATAAACCAGCAAGGCATTTAGTGTGGCTTATACTGGTACCTCGTAAAGAGTTTTCGATAAAATGAGTAAGGAGGCTATTATGGACAAAAAAGGTCTGACAGAAAAAGCTTTGTCAAAGGGAAAAGGAGTGCTCCGCCTGGCGCCGGCCTGGGTACCCAGAGCATTCTGCCGCCCGGGGAAGAGAATTAAACTGCACCCCGATGATTACTATATATTGGGCACGCGGGGCGGAATTGATGAACGGTGGTTTTCTTCCACGACATGGGCGGAAAATGGGCCGGGAACTCCGGAGGATGAAGGGTTAAGCTATATTATAGCTGACGAAGAGGGGAACGAACGGATTCTCCTGCGGGACGCAGTTGAACTGTCAGGCGCAGAGCTGATCGGAGAGAAACTGTGGAATAAGTACCATCGCTGGGCTATGTTTTCTAAATTCTTTGACAATGCCGGGCCTCTGCCTCATCATATCCATCACCGCCAGGCACACGCAGAAAGAGTGGGGGCAGACGGTAAACCCGAAATGTACTTTTTCCCATCCCAGCTGAATAACCATGGAGGAGAGTTCCCCTTCACATTTTTCGGTTTTAATCCGGAAACCACGAAAGAGGAGGTCTTGGAAAGCCTCAGAAACTTTAAGAAGGGTGATAACAACATTCTCGGCCTCTCCAGAGCGTATAAGCTGGAACACGATACCGGTTTCCATGTAGACCCGGGAGTTATGCATGCACCGGGCTCACTCTGTACATATGAACCACAGTTTGCATCAGATGTCTATGCCATGTATCAGTCTGTACTGCTGAACGGACAGGTGGTAGGCGAAGACCTGCTCTGGAAGAACTGTCCGGAAGAAGAAAAGGGGAATTATGAGTATCTTCTGGATGTCATTGACTGGGAGAAGAATATCGACCCTGATTTTCATAAGCATAATTATATGAGGCCCAAACCGGTACGCTCTATGGAAGAAATGCTGCACGATGGATATATAGAGGAGTGGATCTGCTATAAATGTGACTGTGTCAGCGCAAAACGTTTGACAGTACTGCCCGGGCGTACAGTCTTCATAAAAGACAGCGCACCATACGGCCTGATCTGCCTGGAAGGGCATGGAACATTTGGCGTATGGGAGATAGAATCCCCTGCGTTGATCCGCTATGGTCAGCTTACCCACGATGAGTACTTTGTGACCGAAAAGGCAGCAAAAGAAGGCGTAAAGATCGTAAACCCATCAGAAACAGACCCAATTGTTATACTGAAACACTTTTCAGACAATCCGGATCTGGTTCTGGATTAAGCTGTACCACCAAGCGAATCCATACACTGTCCCCGTTAAGGAACCTCCCTAGCTGACGACCGTTACTACCGATTGGATGCACCCAGTGAAAGGAAGGGATCTCCGCAAGCCGTCCAAGTGCACATATGCCGTTGCAAAATGCTAAAGCGGGCCTTAGAAATTCTTGGAATCCGACAGCCGTGAAAGTGGGGGGATTTTGTGATCTCCGAATCACAAAATCGGATGACCCAGCGCGAGAAATCATCAGATTTCTCGTGATGTGTCATCCGTACCCCACTTTCTCGGCTGTCAGATTCCTAGAATTTCTTAGGTTCGCGTCCGCATTTCGAGGCGGCATAGGTGCACTTGGGCGGCTTACGGCCATCCCTTCCTTTTGCGGCCCCGTCAAACCGCCCGCAGTTTCTCCACAAACTCATTAGAAAGAGAAATTTTTGCCACATAGAATACTTCCCCGGTCATGTAAACTTCCCAGTTATCATCGATCTCTACCTGCAGTTTCCCTCCCGGCATGTGTACGATTACTTTATTTCCGGTCAGGCCCAGTTTGTGGGCCACTCCTGCCGCTGCACACGCTCCTGTGCCTGTTGCCATCGTGTAACCGGCCCCTCTTTCATATGTTTCTATGGCAATATTATTGTTGTCGATCACTTTCATAATCTCTGTGTTTATTCTGTCTGGAAAATACCTTGCAACCTCGGAATAATTACCGATCTTGCATACAAGCGGCTGTGAGATCTCACGCATTGGGATAACGCAGTGAGGATTGCCTACGGATACACAGGTTACCGGATACAATGTCCTGCCGAATACCATGTCTTCATTGATGACCTCGCGGCGCTCTCCTGTCACCGGAATCTCATCGCTCCAGAAGGACAGCCGCCCCATGGAAATACGCAGCCTGCTGCCATCCTCGTTCAGATACGTAATTTCCACTAGTCCTCCGTCTGTCACAAGTTTGTAATTTTTCTTCTGTACATAGCCGGCATCCTTCAGGTATTTGGCAAAAATACGCACTCCATTTCCGCTCTTTTCGGCAACGCTTCCATCCGGATTCCATATGCGAAGAGACATGTGCTTTTCCCCGATAAACGGACCTTCCAGTATCCCGTCAGAGCCCAGCCCCATATTGCGGTTGCAGAGCATCTCCACATTTGCTTTATTTAATTCTAATTCATTCTTATTCGGATCATAAACCAGATAATCATTTCCAAGACCATGATAACGTTCCAATGTAATTTTCATAATAACGCACCTCCTGTTTCTATCATTATATCAGGCATTTTTTTCATATAATACTTATTAAATGCTTTTCACATTGCAGATAATGCTCTATACTATATTTGACAGGTATTTACGCGGGGCAGTCTGGCCCTTGCAGGGAATGCCTGGAGGCACACGGATCCATGTGTCTTTATCCCTTGCAATCATAACGGAAAGGAGACGCTTATGCAGCAGTACAATAAAAGAGGATATCTGAACAGCGATTTCCGTATATTCCATCTAAAGGACAGTATCTCCAAAGAGTTTGAATTTCACTACCATGACTTTCATAAAATTACTATATTTATAAAGGGTAAAGTACAATACATCATAGAAGGCAAATCTTATGAACTTGAACCTTACGACATTGTACTGGTGAACCGCAACGATATCCACCGCGTGCAGGTGGACAATTCTCTGCCCTATGAGAGAATCATCGTCTATATTTCTCCCGGTTTTATGGAGGATTATCAGACGCCGGAATATGATCTGAATTACTGCTTCGAGAAAGCAAAAAAGGAACGCTCCAGTGTACTTCGAATCCATTCACTAGAGAAAAGTTCTCTTTTTCGGATTACGAACCGCCTGGAGCGTTCCTTTGAGGATCAGGAGTATGCCAGCTCTCTCTACCGCCAATTGCTGTTTCTGGAATTCATGATACACCTGAACCGCGCCGCCATCAAAAACCGCGTGAAGTTTCTGGACACAGAATTGTATAATTCTAAGATTGTTGATATCATGCATTATATTAACGGACATCTTACGGATCATCTGGACATCGATACTCTTGCGGGCATCTTCTACATCAGTAAATACTATATGATGCGGCTTTTCAAGGCAGAGACCGGATATACCATCGGCAGCTATATTACCTACCGGCGCCTGCTCTTTGCCCGGGAGCTGATCCTGGACGGCACGCCCATTACAGAAGCCTGTTTTGCCAGCGGATTCCGGGATTATTCCACGTTTTCCAGAGCCTACAAATCAGAATTTTCTGAGGCGCCGCGCAGCCTCCTTCGCCAGTAGCTGAGGCTGAACCACTGCTTCGGTATGGTGACAATAAACACAATGCCAAGCACAATCGCAAAAGCAATCTTCAGCGCTTCAATACCTCTGACTGCAGCCTCCCGCAGGCTGCCCTGCACGAGGTTATATACCGTATAGTAGACTCCCGCCCCGGGAATCAACGGAAATATACCCGGTACAAGGAATACTGTAATCGGACATTTCATCCACACAGCAAGCATCCGGGACATCAGCACCACCAGCGCAGTACCCAGAAATGTAGAAGTTGCTATAGAAGCGATATTCTCACTTGCCAGATAGCAGAGCCATCCCGCCATCCCCGTCAGCCCGCAGCAGAAGTAAAATCTCCGCGGCACATTAAATAAAACAGAGAATGCGATTGTCCCGAGAAAAGAGCAGAACATATTTACCAGCACAAACCCTGTCATAGTATCATACCTCCCGTCAGCTTATTGAAGCATCCCAGCACGAACCCGACTCCGATAGCGATATAGACAAAGACGAGAAGGGCATCCACAATCCTTACGATCCCTGAGATAAAATCGCTGTTTGCAATATCCCGGATAGAATTGACAAATGCCAGCCCCGGAACCAACGGCAGTATGGAGCCTATGATCAGCTTGTCTATCCTCACCGGGAAGGGCCACGGCATCTGAAGGGCAAACAGCGCCATAATCGTAATAAGCCCTCCGCCCACAATATGAATAATAATCTTTGACAGCCTGTGGTTCTCCGCAAAAATCACAAATATATACAGAAGGCACCCAATCACGACTGCCAGCATGCTCTCCCATAGGTTGGCCTGCAGCAGATAGCAAAAACAGCCGCTTCCAATGCCTGCGGCAAATACCCGGAACCGTCCCCTCTTGGGCGGCATCGCCTCGATCCGACACAGCCGCTCCTTTGCCTCCTCCAGCCCCACCTTTCCAGCCGAGATCTCTCTTGACAGATCATTCACCTCGGTAACAATCCCTAAATGGAAGCCGGAAATCGGAATATGCTTCACCTTGGCATACACTTCCTGCGTCTCATCCCTGGCAGTCATAAAAATACCGTTGCTCATGACAAAAGATTCCACATCCTTAATGTGAAATCTTCTGCAGACATGTTCAATGGTCTCCTCCACCCGGAAAATCTCCGCCCCGTTCTTCAGCAGTACCCGTCCCATATTCATGGCCAGATCCAGCACATCCCGCATAGCCTCCTGTTCCCTGCCCGGCATGCCCGCTGGACTGCAGACTGCCCCGTCTCCGCCCATTCTTTCTCCATCATCCCTGTCAGAACCGGAATTCGCCGCGTTTATATTTTTTATCACGATCTGTTCTGCATCTTTTCTCATGCTTACCTTTTCATCCATGCAAAAACCCCCAAAACATCTATGGGATAGTATTTACAAATTGCCGAAACAATTGCAGATATCCCTGTTAAATTACTTTTCGACTCTAAGTAATTTATTTTAGCATGCTTTGAGGGTAAAGTCATCTCACTTTATGTAGTTATTCATTTAGCAAAAAGTCAAAAAGTAACCGTTCAGGAAACCCTGAATTGTTTGCGGAAATCCTTCTGTTATGCCTTTGCTTTTTTCTTCGACTGGCCTGTCAGAGTCTTGATTCCGTCCACGGCTAGCACTGCTGCCAGCACAATCAGAAGTACGCTGATCACGAGCCGGATATAGCACCAGACAACGCCGTCCACACCGGCAAGAATTCCGGCGAAGTTGGACTTGATCGTGAGGCACAGAGAAGTAATGGTTACAATCAGCATAAAGGCCATCGGAATCAGGAACATCTTATTGTTCTTGCCCACCTTGCCAAGCCAGGTCGCAACCGCGAGCAGGCCCAGGGCAGCCAGCAGCTGGTTTGCAGCTCCGAACAGAGGCCATACATTTGCATATCCGGTCATACCAAGCGCAATGCCAAGAACAACGGTAATAATAGTTGCCACGTATGGATTTGTCAGAACCTTCTTATAACCTGTCACCGATTTGACCTCTTCGCCAGGTTCCAGCCAGAATTCCTGGAACATATAGCGCGCAAGGCGTGTAGCCGTATCCAGGGAGGTCAGGCAGAATGCAGAAACTGCCAGCACCAGCATAGAGAATATAACATTTTCAGCTCCCTTTAAAAACGGGATCGTGGACGTCATCTTGGAAATGCCGGTTGCAAATACATTCGTAGGCACTACAAGTTCCCCTGCGGAGTAAAACTTCCATACATATCCGACAGCACATAGAGAAATGATTGCCAGCGCACACTCGATCAGCATACCGCCGTATGCGATCGGGCGGGCATCTTTCTCACTGTTCAGCTGTTTGGCAGTGGTACCGGAACCAACCAGTGAATGAAAACCGGAAATCGCGCCGCAGGCGATGGTGATAAACAATGCGGGAAACATATATCCCAAAGAAGTTCCTGTGGGCATCAGTGTATCTTTAAATCCGGTAAACGCAGGAATATCCAGACTTGCATTTCCCGTTATTCCCGCCCCGATCACGCCTACAACCGCAACTGCCATCATGAAGTAAAGCAGAAAAGAGCTCAGGTAGTCACGCGGCTGCAACAGGATCCAAACCGGTGTTACCGATGCTATTAAAATATAGACTCCCACAATAATCATCCATGTCTTATTATTCAGGTACAGCGGATGCCAGTTCAGTCCGATTACCATACAGATAATAATGGCAATCACCCCAATGACGGTAGAAACGCCCAGTGATGCATTTTTGCGGTAAACCAGGAATCCAAAAATCACAGAGATCACGATAAACAGAATCGAAATCATTGCCGTAGATGAATTTGCTGCGGAAGCGGCGTAATCCACCGCTCCGGACTCCGTATAAGTTGCCATAAATGTATTTGCAACAATAGATGCAAATGCGGCAACAACAAGGAGTAGTGTCAGGTAAGAGAAGATAATGAATATCTTCTTAGCCTTTGTCCCCATAGAGTCAGCAATTACTTCCCCGATGGACTGCCCTCTGTGGCGGATCGATGCAAATAATGCACCGAAATCATGGACTGCACCGAAGAAAATGCCTCCGATCAATACCCATAACAATACCGGCACCCATCCGAAAACGGCCGCCTGTATCGGGCCGTTAATCGGGCCCGCTCCTGCAATTGATGAGAAATGATGCCCCATCAGTACAGGCGCTTTTGCCGGACAATAATCCATCCCGTCTTCAAGCTCATGTGCCGGAGTCTTTCTTCCCGGATCCACACCCCACTGTCCTGCAAGCCATTTGCCGTAAGTAACGTATGCAATGATCAGAATCAAAATACCTGCAAGTAAAATTACTACTGCGTTCATTGTTCACACTCCTTTTTTCATAATAATAGCTTTATATAAAAAGGTCAGAAGACCTTCTCATATCCTTTGATTAGCTCCCTCGCCACGCGGTTGACGGACACCCTTCTGTTCTCCATGTCAAACACGAGCAACCTGGCCTCTGCATATCCCCGCAGGCCAAATCGGTAATTCTTAAAAAACTTAAAGTCCCTGACGGCCTTTTCCGCCTCCTTTGTCAAACCTCTCTCACTGATAAACACTGCCGTTATATATGTATACATATGATTCTCGCAGGTACAGGCTTCTCCATTCCTCACCAGTTCAGGCTCAATGAATGAAACAATGTGCCCGCGGAAGCGCTGGATATCCTCTGCTACCAGTCTGTCTATGCACGAAAAAAACGTATGCTCAAAACAATCTGCCCGCCACAATTCGGCCTTCTTCACAAGGACATACTTTGCGCTTGTCACATTAAAAGCCGCATACGCTTCGTATCTGTCCCCTTCTATATCATATGGACGGGTAATATCAAAAGCCGCTTGATAAGACTGCAGCAGTTTTTCTAAAAGTTCATGCCCTTTCATTGTCTATTACTCCTTTAGGCTTTTTTGCTTTGATGCTCTAAAGCGGCAAAAAACCGCATGGTCTAGTTTACACCAGCCCAAGCGGTTTTACAATGATATATTTTATACTTTTTTAATAAATTATATTAAAATTTAATATCTATGCGTGTACCCTTTCCCGGCTCACTGTCCACGGCCACCCTGGCTCCGTGCAGAAGCGCCCCGTGTTTTACAATAGAAAGACCCAGCCCGGTGCCGCCGCTCTCTTTGGAGTGGCTTTTGTCCACACGGTAAAAACGTTCAAATATCCGTTCATGGTGCTCTTTCGGTATACCGATCCCGGTATCCGTAACACATACCTTTGGGCCCTGAAGCGTGTTGCCGGCCCAGACTGACACCTGACCATCCGCTGTATTGTATTTGATTGCATTTTCACAGACATTATAGATCATTTCATCTAAAATCTGGCGGATACCATGATACACCACAGGCTCTCCCTCCACCACGATGTGCACCTTTTTCGCGTTTGCCTGTGGGGAAAGACGGCTTACGATCTCCCGGCAGAGGGCATAGAGGTCCACGTCCTCTTTCTCAAGCTCCACAGACTCCTCATCCAGCTTGGAGAGCTTGATAATATCTTCTACAAGCGTAATCAGGCGCCGTGCCTCTTTGTATATCCTGTCAGAAAATTTGGGGACGTCCTCTGACCTCACCATTCCATTTTTCATGATCTCCGCATACCCCGATATAGAGGTCAGCGGTGTCTTTAGTTCATGGGAGACATTGGCGGAAAACTCCTTGCGCATATTGGAAACGGCATCCTTCTCCTTATTCTGCCGGTCCATCGCCTCCAAAAGAGGGGTCATCTCCTCGTACACAGCATTGTCCAGCGGATGCTCCAGATCCAGTTCATTGATGGGCTTGATCAGCCGGGCGGTCTGCCATTTTGCCATCAGCCAGGCCAGAACCAGCATGACGGCGGCCAGAATGCATATCACCGGCAGCATTCTCAGAGCCGTACTCACCAGTCCGTCCATCAGCTTAGATACGCGCAATACTGTGCCGTCATCCAGAAGAAGAGCGTAATAATACATCTCTTTTCCCAGCGTGCCGGATACCCGGATATCCTCACCGCTGCCGCTCTCCAGGGCGCTTGCCACCTCCTGCCTGGATCCGTGGTTGTCCAACGTGGATTCGTCCCGTCTGGAATCATACGCCACGGTTCCGTCTGTATCAATCCGGGTCACCCGGGTCCTCACATCCACTTCATCCATCTGTTCCAGGTAGGCTGGGCCCGAAATATTAATCGCAGTCTTGATATATCTGGCCTCCTGCCGCACCTCTGTCTTCAATAAAGTCAGGTTCTGCCGGTATATCACAACCGTCAGAACCAAATAAGAGATCAGCAGCGTTATGGATAGCACAAACACCATGCTCCTCTGGATTTTAGCTCTCATTCGCTCCTCCTACGCGGTATCCTACGCCCCTCACAGTCTCGATAATCTCGCCCTTCTCTCCCAGTTTCTGCCGCAGCGTCCGTACATGTACATCTACCGTTCTGGTCTCACCGTCAAAATCATAGCCCCATATATCCTCCAGCAGCTGATCCCTCGTGAGTACAATATTCTGATTCCTCATCAGTCTTTCCAGCAGTTCGAACTCCTTAAGTGTCAGTGTAACGGCTTTTCCGTCCACGGTCACCTCGTGCTTTTTTACATTCACACAGACACCGCCCACGCTCATATCATCTTTGTCCGGCGCCCTGCCCGTGCGCCGCATGACGGCTTTTACCCTGGACACGAGTTCCATCATTCCAAATGGCTTTGTCACATAGTCATCCGCCCCTGAATCCAGGCCGATGACCTTATCATACTCCGCACCCTTGGCTGTTACCATAATCACCGGGATATCCTTTGTCTTGGACGAGCTCTTCAGCTTACGGAGCAGGGAAAGCCCGTCTTCTCCCGGCAGCATAATATCAAGCAAAATAAGCTCTGGCGTATCGAACGCCAAAGCCTCCATAAAAGAGCCGCCTTCCGCGAAGCCCTGTGCCTTGAGCCCTGTTGTCTCCAGTGTATAAATCACCAGCTCCCGGATGTTGTCGTCATCTTCTACGCAATATATCATGTTGTCACTCCTTTATCAATTTTTCTCCCAGAGCCGTTCCATTTCTGTGGACCCCTGTGATAGAAAATTCGACCCATTCGGCGATATTGGTGGCATGGTCGCCAATACGCTCCAGATACTTTGTCACCATAATCAGGTCAAAGATTCTCTTTCCATTTTCGCCTCTTTCTTTCCGGATATAGTCCACAAGTTCGTCACGGATCGTGTCAAACAAATGGTCTACGGCATCGTCGGCCTCCACAACGTTCTTGGCCAGTTCCAGATCCTTTGTTACATAAGCCGTTACGCTGTCCCGCACCATCTTGCTCGCTGCCGCCGCCATAATGCCAATTTCCTCGATATCGGCCGCGGTATTATGCCTGGAGGATATCACAATCTCCGCAATATCTGCCGTTTGGTCGCCGATGCGCTCCATATCCGTGATCATCTTCAGCGCCGCCGAGATCCTGCGCAGATCCTTTGCCACAGGCTGCTGCTGTAAAAGAAGTTTCAGACACAGTCTTTCAATATCCTTCTCCATCTGGTCGATCTCTTCATCGGCCTCCATGATCGCTCTGGCCTGTTCCATATCGCATTCCTCCAGCGCTTTTGTCGCCTTTGCAATGGCAGTCTCGCACAGCTCTCCCATATGAGTGAGCTGCTCATCCAGTAACTGTAGCTGCATGTCAAATCTATTCCGCATTTTTTAACCAAACCTCCCTGTAATATAGTCTTCTGTCCGCTTATCCGCGGGTATGGAGAACAATCTCTCCGTATCATTGTATTCTACCACCTCGCCAAGAAGGAAAAATGCCGTATTGTCCGACACACGCACCGCCTGCTGCATGTTATGCGTTACCATGACAATAGTATAATCTTTTTTCAGTTCCATCGCAAGGTCTTCTATTTTTGATGTGGAAATCGGATCCAGCGCGGATGTGGGTTCATCCATCAGAAGAACCTCCGGCTCCACCGCCAGCGCCCTGGCTATACATAGACGCTGCTGCTGCCCGCCGGACATCCCCAGTGCACTTTTCTTCAGCCGGTCTTTGCATTCTTCCCAGATCGCCGCGCTGCGCAGGGATTTTTCCACGATATCATCCAGCCGGGACTTGGAATGAATCCCGTGGGTCCTCGGCCCAAATGCAATGTTGTCGTAAATGCTCATCGGAAACGGATTTGGCTTCTGGAACACCATTCCCACACGTTTGCGAAGCAGGTTCACATCCATTCCCCGGAATATATTTTCACCGTCCAGCAGGATCTCCCCTTCGATACGGCAGCCCTCCACCAGATCGTTCATCCGGTTAATGGACTTTAACAAAGTCGATTTACCGCAGCCGCTGGGCCCGATAAATGCTGTGATTTTATTTGCTTCTATCTCCAGATTTACATCCTTCAGGGCTTTGAAATCTTCGTAATACAAATCCAGATTTTTGATACTAATTTTTCCCATGTCTGATTCCTCTCTTTATGCTTTTGTTAAACGCCTGGCTATCACACTGGATAATGCATTGATTCCCACGACGAGAATCAACAGAACCACTGCTGTGGCGTAAGCCTGATCCATATAAAGCCCCTCGCTTGCCAGGTTATACATATGCACGGCCAGAGTCCTTCCGGAGCCCATCACGCTGGATGGTATATTTGCCACGGTTCCTGCCGTATACATCAGCGCCGCTGTCTCTCCGACGATTCTGCCGATTGCAAGAATCACACCTGCAAGGATGCCCGGTACGGCGGACGGAAGCACGATACGGAACACGGTCCTGAGCTTCCCTGCCCCAAGGCCGAAGCTCCCTTCCCGGAAAGTATCCGGCACCGCTTTCAGGGCTTCTTCCGTCGTGCGCATGATCAGCGGGAGAATCATAATAGCCAGTGTAAATGCGCCTGCCAACAGGGAGAATCCCCAGTCCAGTGTATTTACAAAGAACAGCATTCCGAACAGTCCGTATACGATTGACGGTATGCCGGATAAAGTCTCTGTTGTGAGGCGGATGATCCCCATAAATCTGTTGCCTCTTTTCGCATACTCTACCAGGAAGATTGCAGCGAAAATCCCCAGGGGCACGGCAACGACCAGCGACAGCAGCGTCATGGTCACCGTATTCACCAGCGCCGGCATCAAAGATGCATTGTCTGAAGTGTAGGTAAAAGAGAATAAAGAAGGCTTAATATAGGGGACACCGTGCACCAATATATAAATAATCAGAAAAATAAGTACTGTAAAAGTAACGACAGCGCCCAGCAGAACCAGAAGCATCATGAGAAAGGAACCCGGATGATGCAGATAAGTTTTCATTTTTTGACGGAATGTTGTTTGATTACTCACGGCCGGACCTCCTATTTAATAGTGCCACACTGAAGTTGATAATCAGGATAAATACAAACAGAACCACACCCGTTGCAATCAGCGCTTCTCTGTGTAACTCTGCGGCATACCCCATCTCAATCACGATATTAGCTGTCAGAGTCCTGACACCCTTCAGGAGGCCTGCAGGCATTCTGGCCTGATTACCGGCCACCATGATAACGGCCATCGTCTCTCCGATTGCACGGCCAACTCCCAGGACAATCCCTGCAATTACCCCGGATTTTGCCGCCGGCATGATCACCCGGAATATGCTTCTTTCATGGGTGGCCCCCAGCGCCAGCGCGCCTTCATAATACTGCTGCGGCACTGAACGGATGGCAGACTCTGTCACACCGATAATCGTAGGCAGAATCATCATTCCCAGAAGGATAGAAGCTGTTAAAATACCGCTGCCGTTTCCGCTGCTTTTTGTCAGTCCCATTTCCCGCCATGTTCTTCCAAGTTCTCTTACCCAGGGAACCAGGACAACCAGTCCGAAAAATCCATATACAACAGAAGGGATACCAGCCAGAAGTTCTGTGGCCGCCTTCAGCGGCCGGTAAATCTTTTTCGGACAGTACATTGCCATAAATACGGAGGTCAGAATCCCTATGGGCACGCCCACAATGATTGCTCCTGCCGTCACATAAATACTCCCCACGATCATGGGAAGGATGCCGTATATATCATTATTCGGCTTCCACATTTCCCCGGTGATAAATTTTACAAATCCGATCTCTTTCATTGCAGGGACTCCATTTGCAAATAAAAAGACACAAATGAGAGCTACCGCCAGCACCGAAGCACAGGCGGCAATGAAGAATACTCCCTGCATGAATTTCTCATTCCATGCTTTTGATTTCATCGATTCAATTCCCTCTTCCTGGTCAGGTTTCTGAGCTTTATTCAATCACTTCATCCCAGGTGGCTGCCTCGCCGGTATAGATTGCTTTTACCTGGTCACTGCTCAGCTCATCTACTGTGCTGTTTTTGTTTACAATCACTGCAATTCCGTCTGTTGCAATCACAGTCGCCTGAAGCCCCTCTGCCAGTTCCGTATCTTTCAGCTCTCTGGATGCCATTCCGATATCATAGCTTCCGTCAATCGCAGACGTCATACCTGTCGTAGAATCCGTTGTCTGAAGTTCGATCTCCGCATTTGCATTGACAGCCTTGTATGCCTCGATCAGCTTTTCCATTACCGGAGAGATGGAAGATGAACCGCCGACTACCGCTTTTCCTGACGGACTTGTACCCTCAAAAGGTTTCACATCATCCACTGCAATATAGTGATTTTCTTCTACAACGGCCTGCCCTTCCTCGCTCATAATGAAGTTCATAAAGTCTTTTGCCACTTCATTGTCCAGGTTTTCCTTTGTTGCAATGTTAAACGGTCTGGACACCTTATATGTACCGGATTTTACATTTTCAGCGGTTGCCTCTGCACCGTCAATTTTTAAGGCCTTCACACTATCGTCCAGTGATCCGAGTGAAATATATCCGATCGCGTACTCGTCGCCTGCCACTGTCGTCATCATAACAGAAGTGCTGTTTGTAATCTGCGCCTCCTCCGTTGTCATATCAACCTTTTCATCGCCATTTTTTTCCTCGATTCCGAACAGCTCGATAAACGCACCCCTTGTACCAGAACCATCCTCACGGGATACAATTGTAATATCATAGGAGCTGTCCCAGGAAGCACTTTCCTGCTCTGTCTTTGTATCTGCATTTGCATCGGCAGTATCTCCCGCCTTACTGTCGCTGCCGCATCCTGTTGCCGCAACTGCCAGCATACTAACCATAGATAAAACTGCAATAAACTTTTTCATTCTCATTTCACAATTCTCCTTTACATTTTAAAATAATCTTCGGGCGAATACCCGACATTTACTTGAACCATTTTCTTCACAATGCAATCATATAAAATCAATGTAAAGTTTGAAATCATCATAATGTTAAATCCTTGTTAAGTGCATGACAGCAAAAAATATTTATTCAGTGAACGAATTCCGCTGACATTTAGCGCGTTGTATTATATAATAAAGAATAGTAATAAACAAAACATCTGAGAAATAACAATTGAAGATACTCAAATAACAGACAGCAGTCTTTCTCAATTTAACTTAAAGGAGGAAAGTATTATGGGATTATTCAGCAGCAGCAATAAAGATCCAGAGGCAGATTTTATTATGTTAGATGGAATACCGTCCGTCAGCAGGGGAACAACAGTGACACTGGGTATATCCGGACAAGTTCTGACAGTAAAAGACAGGGGCAGTGATACATCATTATATACTCTGCCAGCGAGCAGAATTAAAAATATCTACATGGGTTCGGAAAACCAGATTGTAAATAAAAAAATAAATGTTCACGGTGAAATAGTGGTTAATGGGATAGTAATAGAAGCTCTCCGGGATCTGATTGGTGATGGTGATAAACACCGTTACTTTATGATAATATTTTACGATTTCAAACAGACACTTCTTTTCGAGATTACAAACGAAGCCAAGACCTTAAGGCTATATAACAAATTAAATCCCATGATATCCAAATAAGCCATACAATAGCAAAATATAACAAACAGCCTTGTCTTCAAAGGGATTAATAGTAAAATAAAAGAAGTGTGCGGACATGCAACTTCTGTCTTCTCCCCCTTTGTCAGCTGGGCAGAGCACTGGAAAACACGGAGTTGTTAATCCGATGTTTTTAATCACTCCCAGCTGAATAAAAAGGGACAATATTTTAGAGTTTAACAAATATTTTATCCACTGCGCCATAGTCTTTCGATTTATGGCAACAATACACAATAAAAAAGATACTTATCCCCACTCCTGCGAATCCTCTCACTGAAGAGCCTTCCCGGTTCTCATCGTGCACGATACTACAGCCCCTGTTCAATCCGATAAGCACCCCTGTACTGCGCCGGAGTCATTTTTTCTTTTTCTCTGAAGCGGCGTATGAAATGGCTTGTATTGCAAAAGCCCAGCATTTCCGAGATTTCGTCGACCGGCAGTCCTGTCTGCATCAGCATCTGCCTGCCTTTCCTCAGCCTTCTGTTCATAACGAATTCCTGGGGCGTCATCCGGTAAATGGCCTTGAACTGTTTGATAAAATAGGGAAGGCTGATCCCGCAGACGTCAGCCAGCTGGCTGTTTGTAATCCTATCCCTTAGATGGGCATCTATGTAGGCCTCTACGCGGGAGAAATTTGCTTTTACATCCTGGGAAATCTCGGCCATTGCGTAACGCCTCTCATTTTTTAATATCTCCAGAAGCAGGCGGTAGATCTCCAGGGAGACATTCTGGCGCTCATCAATCATTAGTTTCTGCTGTAATATTCCCAATGCTGCAGATGCATCTGAAAATATCATTCCTTCGATCACAGGACCCTGTGTGTCTACAATGTGGCGCGTCAGCCTTCTGCTGTCCCCCCCGTAGAATTCTACCCACGACATTCCCAATGGCTCCGCCTCATCGCTTCCATATGAATGTTCTTCCCCTGCAGGAAGTACAATAACTTGGTTTTTACCCAACTCGTAAGTATTGCCCCTGAAAGTCAGCCTTCCCTTCCCCGAAAAAATGCAGAACACCTCGCAGCAGCTCATAGTACTGTCCCGTTCTACAAAGAACAGGCTGGGTACCCGGGATTCAATTCCCGTTCTGTTGACACAATAATAAATACTGTCCTCGATCTCCTTGAACGGGGATATATAATAATAGTCATGAAAATCTATATCGCCGTTACATACAAATATATTTGCAAAAGGGGCGTCTTTTATATATTCCACAGCCTCATCTCCTGTCTTTGGCTCATTTTAATTTTTGTACTATCTTATTATAAATAATAATGAAAATCACGTCAATTTCTTACTGATAAATAATACTCTCATACTATTTCAATATTTTCCAGTGCCTTGTATACCGCTTGGATTTTTTTTAATATTAGTTTAAAGGAGTTCCGTACTCTAACGAAAGGAGATTTAAAAATGACAGGAAAAGAACGTTTTCTTGCTGCCGCAGCAAGGCAGCCTTTAGACAGACCGCCCATATGGATGAGTGCGCCAATCGGAGAGGAAATAAATATCCTCTGCCGGTATTTCGGCGTATCCAACTGGCACGAGCTACAGGTCAAAGCAGGCGATGATGTGTATGCTTTTGATATTCCTTATGATTCCGGCTATGCCACCAGCATAGCCGCCGCATTCGACTGGTATAGAAATGGCTCGAATGTAGATCCGGACCACCGGACCCTGACGGCTGACGGCTGTTTTAAAGCTGCGCAGGAGTTATCAGATCTGGATTTTTTCGACTGGCCGGACCCAAGAAAGTATATTGATGCGGAGGAAGTAAAGCGCCGCTGTGCAATGGCGCCGGAAGGCCGCGCCACCCTTGCACAGGTATGGAGCGCACATTTCCAGGATACATGCGCTGCATTCGGCATGGAGACCGCGCTGATGAATATGGTCAGCAATCCGGAGGTTTATATGGCTGTAGACGATAAAATTGTGGATTTCTATTTGAAAGCCAATGAAGTGGTTTTTGAGTCCACAAAGGGAATGCTGGATGCCATTATAATTGCCAATGACTTTGGAAGCCAGCAGGGGCTTATGCTGTCCCGGGAAATGATTCATGATTTTGTTATGCAGGGAGCGAAAAAGATTATTGAGCAGGCTCACAGCTATGGAGTCAAGGTCATCTATCACTCCTGCGGAGCCATATTCGACGCTATGCCGGAACTCATTGAAGCGGGAGCCGATTTTATCCATCCGCTTCAGGCTACGGCCGTCGGAATGGATCCGCGCCGGATTAAAGATGCTTATGGGGAAAGCGTCTCTTTCTGCGGTGGAATAGATATACAGGAATTGCTTCCTAACGGCACCCCTGAGGAAGTAAGGGCTAAGGTACGACAACTTCGTGAAATCTTTCCAACCGGACTGGTTCTCTCACCGAGCCAGGGAACGATTCTCGATGATGTTCCGCCGGAAAATATCGCGGCAATGCTGGACGAAGCACTGAAACCTTAAACACAGATAACAGAAGGCCCGGCGTAGTTTTACCGGGCCTTTTTGAGGAAAAAAGCGGGCAGGCCCACATGGGCTTCCCCCCCTCACTCATGAGAGGCTTGCACACACCGCTTTGCGGCTATATACCTTATCGCGGCGTGTGCATCCTCACGGAGGATTTTATGATATAGGAGATTCCAGAGGAATTTCCTATATCATAAAAAGAGTAACAGGTCAGACATGCCTGAACTGTTACTATAAAGGACTGCCGGCTCACCGCATTCAGCGGTTCGCGCAGCAGTCCCTGTGGATTAATTAGCTACTGTAAGTACTTCTTCTGCAATATTTCTGGAATGGTCAGAGATACGTTCCAGACACACAAGTGCGTCCAGATATACAATTCCCGCATCCGTATTGCACTGGTTCGTGGCAAGACGTTTCATATGCTCGCTGCGCAGTCGGATCTCCAGATCATCTGCCTGACTCTCCTTCTCTATCACCTTCATTGCCTTCTCTTTGCTGTTTTCCTCAAATGCCTCAATTGCATATACATAGCTATCGATACAGACATTGATCATCTCTCTGAGCTCAGCAGTGCCGATTTCGGAAAATTCTGCCTTTCTTTCCTGCAGTGTCTCAGCAAATTCTGAAATATTTTCGCAGTAATCACTGATACGCTCAATATCTGACAGAGTCTGCAGGATACTCGCAATGTGCTGGTGCTCTTTCTCATTAATGGACAGCGCGCTGATCTTGATGACATAATCCGTGATGCCGCTGCACAGCCTGTCCACCACATTTTCTTCCTCTTTAATATCCAGAATCTCCTGATAGTCTTTTGTAAACATAACATTCCTGGACTTTTCCAATGTCCCCTTTACGATGGTTCCCATACGAACAACCTCGCTGACTGCTGACTGCAGTGCAATCCCCGGCGTCTCCAGGATTCTGTCGTCCAGAAGTACACGGCTCTCGTCCACCTCTCTGTCGTCTTCCTTTTCCATCTTCTTGGCCAGTTTAATGATCCAGTCCGAAACCGGGAAGAGAAGGACAGTTGTTCCAATATTAAAGATGGTATGCACCGTACTGATCTCTGTCTGTGTAATAATGCCGCCTCCCGCATTCGGGTAGATCACCTTGAAAAATATGATCGCAACAACACTGAAGAGCACGGTTCCTATAATATTAAATAAAAGGTGCATAACCGCCGCTGTCTTCGCCGTCTTTTTGGCTCCGATACTGGACATGATAGCTGTGACACAGGTACCGATGTTCTGTCCCATGATAATGTAAACCGCAGCATTGAACGGAACCAGCCCCGCCGCCGCAAGACTCTGCAGAATACCAACAGAGGCGGAAGAACTTTGGATAATGGCCGTAACCACCGCTCCTGCAATAATTCCAAGAAACGGATTATGTCCAAGCGTTACAAAGATATTACGGAATCCCTCTGATTCCTGAAGCGGAGATACTGCCGATGACATCGTCGTGATGCCGACAAACAACAGACCAAATCCTATGATAATGCTGGAGACATCTTTTGTTGAACGCCTTGTCCCTGTCAGCATCACGATCACACCAAGCATGATTGCGATCGGCGCCAGATTTCCCGGACTTAAAAACTTCGCCCACTCCACACTGGATACAAGCCAGCCGGTAACGGTCGTACCGATATTGGCACCCATAATCACTCCCATTGCCTGGGTCAGATTCATGATCCCCGCATTCACAAAACCGACAACCATGACCGTTGTCGCTGAAGAGCTCTGAATAACGGCCGTAATAAAAGCACCGAGCAGAACACCAAAAAACTTATTCTTTGTCAGTGCTTCCAATAATGTCTTCATCTTACTGCCGGCGGCATTTTCAAGCCCCTGGGCCATAATCTGCATTCCATATATGAACATGCCGAGGCCCCCGACAAAAGGGATAATAATGCTTACGTAATTCATACGTTTCCTCCTAAAAATATACTGCTATTTGAAATTTTCCCGCATTATTACGATAACATTATCATTTACAAAAAACAACAAAATTTTACATATATTTTATATGGATTTTATTTTTTCATCCGCGGCTCAAAAATAAAGGATGCAATATATCCAAAAATCAGGGCTGCAGAGATCCCAACGGCGCTTGCCTTGAAACCACCCATAAATACCCCCAGAAACCCATTTTTATCTACCGCTTCTTTTACACCCTGCCAGAGAACGTTTCCAAAACCAAGCAGCGGAACGCTTGCCCCTGCTCCTGCAAACTTCTGGAACGGCTCATAAATGTTTAAGAAGCCCAGAACAGCACCGGTACAGACGAGAAGAACCATAATCCTTCCGGGCATAAGTTTTGTGCGGTCCAGCAGAATCTGCACCACTGCACAAATAATACCGCCTATTAGAAATGCTTTTAAATAATCCATAAGAACCTCCTTTGAGGGCGAAATTTCTCCGGTTACGCCCTTGTTTCGTTTAAACTAACAGTGTTCCAGCACAATGGCATGGGCAATGCCGGGCACGCTGGCTCCCTCGTTAAAACTGACAGTGGACATCAGTGCTCCCGTAGGAACAAACAGAATCCTCTTCCACTCCCCTTTTTTCACCTTTGGCAGTATATAAGCTGCAAGAGTGACTGCCGCACAGCCGCAGCCGCTTCCGCCCGCATGGGTATCCTGGGCCTGCTGGTCATAGATTGTCATGCCGCAGTCCATATGTTTCGTCTTAATATCATAGCCTTTACCCTGCATCAGGTCGAACAGAATGTCCTGCCCCACGTAACCCAGGTCTCCGGTTATGATTCTGTCGTAATCTTCTACTTTTCTGCCAAAGTCCTGCAGGTTCTGCGCAATGGTGTCTGCCGCGGCCGGCGCCATACATGCCCCCATATTCTGGGAATCCTTTAGCCCATAATCCACGATTTTACCTACGGTTACCCCGCTGATGCGGATATGGCTTTTTTCGGTGCCCACCAGAAATGCGCCGCTCCCTGTCACAGTCCAATGCGCGGATAATGGCCGTTGGTTCGCATACCCCAGAGGAAAACGGAATTCCTTTTCCGCGCTCCCGAAATGACTGGATGTGACAGCCAGCATATAGTCCCCATACCCTGCGGCTACGCTCATCGCGCTGAGTGCCAGCGCTTCTCCTGAAGTGGAACATGCTCCGTACAGTCCGAACATGGGAATCTGCAGCGCCTCAACCCCCATAGAAGTCGCAATTCCCTGTCGCAGAAGGTCGCCTCCAAACAGATAGCGCACATTTTCCGGCGGTACATGTGCTTTACCCAACGCAAGTACGCACGCCTCTTTCTGCATATTGCTCTCTGCTTCTTCCCAGGTCTTTGCTCCGAAAAGATCATCCTGGTTTGTCATATCAAATAATTTTGCAAGCGGCCCTTCCGCTTCCTTACTTCCGACTACGGAGCCGCTGCTGATAAGATAAGGAGATTCTCCAAAGCCGATGCTCTGGCTGCCTTTTACCTGATTCATCTCTTTCCCTCGTTTCCATTTATAATTTGCTTGGATTTTTATGATTAGTATGCCAGGGTTTTTCCATATTATTCATTCGGACGCTTACCATGAGCCGGGAGATGCTGCGGGAAGTGCCTGTCCTGTTGGAAATACAGCCCGCTGTGCTAAGCAGCAGTAAGAGGAAATCCGCAGAATCAGCCGGAACCAAACACATTCACCGCTTAATCTGATGATTAAGCGCCTCAGGTGTTTTAAAAAGCTGCTTTGAAAGCAGCTTTTTTCCGGCTGATTCTGCGGATTTCCTCTAACTGCTGCTAAGCTCGCTCATATGCATTTCCAACAGGACAGGCACTTCCCGCAGCATCTCCCGGCTCACGGTAAGCTGGTGCATCCGGTCGGAAGGGATGGGCTCGGATTTTGGCGGCACTGACCGGAGCTGCGGATGGGATAGGAATGGGGGCTTTTCTAGCTGCGGTTAGTTTTTTAAATATTTTATTGACAAAAGTATACTTTTTGTATATAGTGTACTTATACAATAAGTACAGTTAAGTACGTGTTTGGCTGCACTGTAATTCTAAACTAAATAAGTGGTTAATGATTGGATAATGTTCTATGGGAAGGAGGGATTACATTTGGATATTATTCTCAGCAGCAGCGGGGGGAAGCCTATCTATGAGCAGATTACATCCCAGATTAAAGGGATGATTATGAGCGGCCAGCTGAAGGCCGGGGATGCCCTGCCTTCTATGCGTATGCTTGCTAAGAGCCTGCACATCAGCGTTATCACCGCACAGCATGCTTACGAAGATCTCCAGAGGGATGGATTTATAGAAACTATCCCCGGGAAAGGCACTTTCGTCTCTGCCCGGAACAAAGACTTTATTAGAGAAGAACAGCTGCGGATTGCGGAAGAAAAGCTCAAAGAAGCTGCCGGGATAGCAAGGTGCAACGGTATCCCGCTGTCACAGCTCATTAATATTCTTGAATTATTTTACAAGGAGGACTGATTTATGGAATATTTTACGGATCATATATTAAGCGTAAGCCATTTAACGAAAACATATAAGGATTTCAAACTGGATGATGTGTCTTTTACGATTCCCAGAGGGATGATCGTCGGTCTGATCGGGGAGAACGGTGCCGGCAAATCAACTACAATCTCCGCCGTCCTGAATATGATCTCCATTGACAGCGGTGATATACGTGTATTAGATATGGATTTTAGAAAACAGGAGCGTGAGATCAAGCAGAAAGTCGGAGCCGTTCTGGATGAACTGCACCAGGTTCCGCACCTATACTGCCGCGATATTGACTCCATTATGAAACGTTCTTATACACACTGGGACAGCAGTCTTTTTAAAGAATATTTGGATAGATTCCACCTTCCCGCAGACAAACAAATAAAGGAATTATCAAAGGGTATGAACGTTAAGCTGAACTTCGCAATTGCTTTATCACACAATCCCGAGTTTTTGATTCTGGATGAGGCAACATCCGGACTGGATCCTGTGATGAGAGATGAAATCCTGGATCTTCTTCAGGACTTTGTGCTGGATGAAAATCATTCCGTCCTGATCTCATCACATATCACGAGTGACCTGGATAAAATAGCGGATTACATCATCTTCATGCATGAAGGCAGAATTCGATTCATGAAGTCAAAAGAAGAAATTGACAACCAATACGGGGTGTTGAACTGCAGCAGCAGCTTTTTCGAAGCGCTTTCGCCGGATGATTATCAGGCTTATATAAAAGGCGATTATTCCGTACAGGTTCTGGTCCGCAGCAAGCAGGAGCTGCTGTCCCATTTTTCGGATCTGGTCATCGAACGCGCAACCGTTGAAGATATTATGCTTTTTTATATTAAGGGGGTTATCACATGTCAGGATTAGTTTACAGAGATCTGCTTACGTTTTATAGAAAGAATACAAAAGTAACCTATATTATGGAAGCCGTATACTTTTTATTTTTCCTGCTCGTGCTGAGAAATATTTACGGTGCCATTACTTTCCTGGTGATTGCCTCTCCAATCAGCATGTCAGGGTTACCGGCAACGATGAAGGATCTGGATACCAATTACAAGGGAATGATGTCTGCAAGGCTCATGCCTTATACACAGAGGGATATCGTTACAGCGCGGTTTCAGGCCGCATTTTCCTGCCATCTCCTGTACCTGGCCGAAATGCTCCTGTTCTGTATCCTGCATCACGCTATCACAGGCAGCATCTCCTGGAAGACTTACGCTCTTTTATTTTTAGGCGGCTGGCTGAGCGCCGTATTTATCACCAGTGTCAATCTATTATCCAGCTTCATCACTGGCCTGAACGCAGCCTCCATCATTTATCTGCTCACGGTAATTCTGCCCGTCGGACTTTTTCTGCTCATCATGCTGACCGATCTGTATGATATTATAATACCGTTTTTTACAGGACAGCATCCATTAATCTTCTGGATTCTTGCCGTTTTGCTGGATATCATTATGGTTACTGTAAGTTATCTGGTTTCCGTAAAAAGATTTACAAAACAAAGAGAAAAACTATAAAAAATAGTAAGGCGCGAAATAACCTTGTCAACTATTTTTTATGCATCGCACGTAAGCGGCCGAAATACGGCCACTTACGTGCTCGCAGCTACAAAAACCATTTTGCTGGTATATTCTATCTTATTTTCCAAATACTAATCCCAATCTAGTGTTTAAAGGAGAAACAGATATGGATAAAGTAGAAAAAATGAAGCAGGAAAAGCAGTACCAGGATTATGTTAAACAAAAAACTCCTGTTCATAATGTTTATGTTAATATGGCAAAAGCCTTTGTCACGGGAGGAATCATCTGCACGGTCGGGCAGTTCATCTACAATTACTGTGAACTTCAGAGCTTATCCAAGGACGAGTGCGGCAGCTGGACTTCCCTGCTGCTGGTTCTGCTCAGCGTTATACTTACCGGAATCAATATCTATCCCAAAATCGCAAAATGGGGCGGAGCCGGAGCCCTGGTTCCTATCACAGGATTCGCCAACTCTGTTGCATCACCTGCTATTGAATATAAAAAAGAAGGGCAGGTCTTTGGGATTGGGTGTAAGATCTTTACCATCGCGGGGCCAGTGATACTTTATGGGATATTCACGAGCTGGGCTTTGGGGATTATTTATTGGCTGTTTAAGGTTATTTAGAGTGTTGGACGCCTGTGCGGAGGGTAGAGAGACGGGGCAGGGGCGGGAAACTTATGGGGGAGTTCCGGAGACGGGCCGTTTGCCTAGTCTCACTAGATAAAAACCACATCGGATTGGGAGGCACCAGCGGCATTCACCGCGCAATTCTGATGAATTGCACGGCTCAGGCTGCTTTAAACTCTGCTTCGGAAGCAGAGTTTAGCCTCCCAATTCGATGTGGTTTTTATCTAGTGAGCCTACGGTACACTCAACAGAGGATGTGTTTAAAATCCGTTAATTACTGGCGATTGCTTGTGTTTCTTGCTTCGAAAGTGAACTGGTCAGTAATATTTTTTCTACTTCTGTTATGTCTGGCATTCCGATCTGGGCTCCGCATTTTTGTACGGAGAGGCCTGCCGCTATGTTGGCGAATTCTAATGCCTGGAGTTCTTGCATTTTTTTGGACAGGCCTACGCAGAAGGCTCCGTTTAAGGTGTCTCCCGCTCCAGTTGTGTCTTTTACTTCTACTTTTATGGCGGGGAGGGTTATGATTCCTTTTTCATTTGTGTTGATGCTGACTCCTTTTTCTCCCCGGGTGATGATCAGTTTGCCGGGATAACGGGGCAGCAGGTTTGCCATGTCTGCCGCTTCTTCCCCCCATATTACTTGCGCTTCGTGCTCGTTTGGGGTCAGGTATGTGGCCATTTCCAGGAGTTCCGGGTTTAGTTTTCTGGCCGGGGCTGGATTCCAGACTATGGTTTTGTTGTGCTTGTGGCATAGGCGTATTACATAATCTATGGTTTCTTCGGGTATTTCGTTTTGAAGGACGATAATGTCTGCTTTTAGTATTTCCCTGTGGTTGTTTTTGGCATACTCTTTGCTGACATAATTGTTCGCCCCGGCTATGATGATGATTGTGTTGTCTTTTTCTCCGACCGTTATGAATGCCTGGCCTGTGGGGATTTCTTCTAATATATTTATGTGTTCTGTGTTTACGCCATATTGAGCCATGTTTTTGATGAGTTTTTTCCCGGCCGTATCATTTCCCACGCAACCGAACATGATGACGCGCGCTCCCAGCTTCGCCATTGCAACAGCCTGGTTTGCGCCTTTTCCTCCCGGCTGGTATTCGATGCTGCTGCCGGGAATCGTTTCTCCTTTCAGTGGGATCCGGTCCGCATGTATAATCATATCCATATTCATGCTTCCAACTACAGCTATTTCCATATTTTTATCTTCTCCCGTTTCGTTATATTCATGGTTCTGCTTTAACTTTTTTTGCGCCTCAATCTTTTTAAGTTCTGTGCCTAAGTATTTTAAAATAGGTTCCTTACTTTGTCACAGTTTTGGCTAATCTGAACTGTTACTTTTATTTTGTCAGTTTTTCCACTAAATCCGCTAACAGCTTGTCGCGGTTGATATGGTATACGTATTTGTAAAAATGCCCTTCTCTGCAAATGGAATATCTGTGGTCATATTCGGGAATGGGCGCGTATTCGAGCCTGTCGTACATCAATTCTTTTCCAAGCAGCCATCCTACGGCTGTCACATCCCATATCGGGCGGCTCCATACCGCCCCGGCTCCGCATGCTGCGGCTTCCTTCGCCGTATAGTCTGCCAAGTAGTTGCACAGCCCGTTTTTTCCTTTGATATATGCTTCCAGTTCCGGTCCGCTGACGGTAAAAGCGGAGACGACTCCCATGCAGGGGAGCTGTACCAGGGGAACCCCGCAACCAAATACAAGCCTTGCCCCCGCGATGTCCTGATATAGATTAAATTCCTTGTTATCCGGCCACTCCAGGGCATTGCCCCCCAGCCATACGATGACAATGCGGTTGACAATTTCCGGGTTCATCAAAATGGCGGAGGCGATATTGGTTATGGCGGCTATGGCGATCACATACAGCGGATTGTCTTCCGAATATTCCATGGCGCGCTTTGCCAGGTCTTTCGCCGCATCTGAGATAACCGGCGTTTTCTCATCCGGCAGATAGGCTTCTGAACCTTTGTAAATGCTGCCGAACATCTTTTCTTGTCCCATCAGTTGCAAAATATGCCGGATTTCCTCATAGCTTTTCTCCATACCATCTTTTGGGCTCTTCGATTTGCTATTGGTAAATGGGGCCGAATAGATTGCCTTTACACGAATCTTATCATCCGATTTCAGCATGTAAGCCAGTGCGTACTGGTCGTCGATTTCATTATAGGTATCCGTATCCAGCACTGTATCAACTATTCCGTCCGGTCTTTCCAGCCTTTTTATGATTCGGATCTTCTGTGCGCTCTGATCCTCACTTTTTTTCGAATGCCCCACAAATTCCAGCCATTCTTCTCTCAATTTTTCATCAGTCATTTCTTATCCTCCAATTTATGGTTGTACGCAGCCCAACATAATAACGCTGCTGCTTTCCGGCATTAACGCATTTCTCCTTATTCTTTATGCCACATTTCTCCTTATCCCTTAATACCGCCGGAGGTGATCCCCTGGACATAGTATTTCTGGAAAGGCAGGAACAATACAAGCGGAATCAAAGCTGATACGACGGATGCCGCGTACAGGCAGGACCACAGCGTGACGTGTTCCGCAGTGAAGTCGGAGAGTGCAACCTGTATCAAACGGATTTCTTTTCTGTGCGCGACCAGCAGCGGCCACAAAAATGAATTCCACTGGTTAATAAAAGCCATAAGCGCCGCTGTTACAAGAACAGGCTTAGACAGCGGAAGTATAATCCGCGCATAAATCTGCATCCAGCTTGCGCCATCTATTCTGGCAGCCTCAAGAAATCCGGCTGAAATATTCTTAAAAAACTGTACAAATAAAAATAATACGAATCCGTCAATTACCGTGGGAATGATCAGGCCCTTATATGTATCAACCCAATGAAACTGATCTACTACTTTGTAAAGCGGAATTGCAATCGACTCAAAAGGTATCATAAAGGAAAGCAGTACAAGCCCATAAAACAATTTTTTCCCTTTAAACTGAAAGAAGGCAAATCCATATGCCGCCAGAGAGTTCAGCAGGCAGCCCAGGAACATGATTGCACCGGAAACAATTAAAGTATTTAAAATAGGACGCCAAAATTGAAATTGTGTGAAAATTTCTTTATACGCATCTAATGTAAATTCAACCGGCACGAATGTATGCCATTGAAATGGAAATGCATACTGGTAGATTTCCGTATCAGAACGAAATGAGGATGAAAATGTCCAGACTAGCGGAAAAACTGCCACAAAAGCCAATAGTATTAATAAAATAATACTCACCGCCCGGCCTGCCCTGTGCTTATTCTTCATAGATCATTCCTCCTTGTTTAAGAATTTGAACTGCACCGCTACAATGATTCCCACGATCAACAGCAGTACGGACATGGATGCCGCCGCCCTCGCCGAATCCCCGTAAATAAATGCAGATTTATAGACTTCATACATAAGCACATTGGTCGAATTCTGCGGGCCGCCCTTTGTAATCATGTACATAGGAGCAAACAGCAATAAGTTGGAGGTTGTATCATTGATCACAACAAATGCCATTGTGCGCTTCAGCATTGGAAGCATAATGTGAAATACAGATTGCCAGTAGGACGCCCCGTCGATCTTCGCGGATTCATATACAGTCTCGTCAATGTCTTTGATCCCGGCCAGAAGAAACATCATCAGGTATCCGCAGCCTTTCCAGATACACAGCATCATAATGCTGGCAAGGGCCTGCTTATTACTTGTAAAAAACTGCTGCGGCTCCATCCCCAATTTCATCAGTATGCTGTTTACAACGCCATTTGTGGGATTCAGCATCATATTCCACATAATACAGGCCACTGTGATTGAAACTGTAACAGGCAGATAATAGATTGTCCGAAAGGCCCCTATCCCCCGAAGTCTCTGGCTGACCAGCAGCGCCATGCCGAAGGAAATCACGATCTGCACAGGGATGAGGATGATGCAGAATTTAAAGGTAGTCAGAATGGAATTCCAGAAATTCCGGTCTCCGAAAATCCGCGCATAATTCCCGGTAGAGAAACCGTCATTGCCCTGAAAGCTAGACCATATATTCAGAACAATAGGGTATAGTTTAAATATGAGAATCAGAATAATTGCGGGTGCAATGACCAGGTAAGGAAAGATCATGGTTCTCTTCCTTGGTAGATGTCTTTTTGGATGCATAGTTCCTCCTTCTTCTCAGCCAGGCCTGTCCGGTTCCGACCGTCCAGGCCCGGCATGAATGTCTGATCCGTAAGTCCTATTTATAAGCCTCCATCAGGTAATTCGCCTGTTCAATACAGCTTCCCAGGGCTTCCACCGGATCCGCGCCATTTTCAATATCGACCAGTGTCGCGTTTAATACGGAATTATACTCGGAGTATGCAGGAGTGATCGGACGCGCAACCGCCGTATTAGCTGCCTCGTATGCCGCAATACGCTGAACGCTCTTCGGAAATTCTTCATACTTGGGATCGCTGATCACCTGATCCACAGCAGCAGTCCGGGCAGGAACATCCCCGTTTGCCTCCAGCCACATATCGTTTCCCTCTCCAAGGCTCATATACTTGATAAATTCCGCTGCCGCTTCCGTCTGTTTACTATAAGCAGATACGCCAAAGTGCCAGGAGCCCGTAGGCGTCGCTACCTTATCCTCATATCCCTCAAATGCCGGACAGTATGTATACCCCCACTCAAATCCATCCGCAAATTCACTGTTTGCAACCCAGCTTCCGCCAATCAGGAAGATCGTTTTCCCGGAAGTAAACGTAGACTGGTTTTCTGTAGATGTAAGACCTCGTGGAGCCAGGCCGCTCTCGTATAAATCATGGACAAAAGTCATTGCTTTAATCCAGCCCTCCGTATTGATGATGCCGTCAACGGAAAGCCCGTCGTCGCCAATCGCTTTTTCGCCGAGACTGTTGGGCAGCGCCAGCATCTGATAGCCCTCATTCGCCTGCTCAAAGACAATGCCGTTAATCCCCTTTGCGCCGTCCGGATCGACTTTCCCGACCACTGACTCCGCTGTTTTTACGAGTTCTTCCCATGTCAAACGGTTATTGGGATCCATTTCAGGTATTGCGATCCCCGCTTCCTCAAGAAATGTTTTATTATAGTATAGAATCTGTGAAGAAGTATTCATCGGCGGGCTGTAAAACTTGCCGTCCCAGGAACCGGAGTTGACTGACGCCGGAACAAATTCGTTTATTTCTTCTTCTGAGAAATAATCATTCAGGGGCACAATGTAGCCTTTTTCCGCATATGCGGCTGTCATAGGATCATCCACGCCGATAATATCTACGGTATCGCTCTTGGCATTCATCTTCGCTTCCATTGCTGGAAAATAGTTATTATGCTCATAGCACTCAAATTCAACTTTGACTCCGGTCTCTTCGTAATACTTGTCTACAATGGGCTGTAATTTGTCCTCCCATTGTCCTCCGCCGGTAAGCATCATATTGAGTACAACGCCTCCTTCTTTTTCTCCTTCGGCTTTGGAACTACTGTCCCCGTCCCCCTCTCTTTTAGAAGAACAAGCCGTTAAGGTACATACCATAACAAGTGCAATAATTGACATGATTCGTTTTTTCATTCTAATTCCTCCTCTAATTTACTGCTTTTTGGTTGATTCTGCGCTGCCAGGCTAAATCTCAATGCGGCGGTATGCTAACGCAGCGATACATCATACAGGGCCATGATATTTTCTATGGGCGTGTCATTCTGAAGATAATGTGCGGAAGCCATAATATACCCGCCATTTTTTCCCAAAACTGAATTTACGCGCCTGATTTCTTCTTTCACCTCCTCCACACTTCCTGCCGGCAATATCTTCTGCGTATCTATCGCTCCGTGAAAACATAAGGTATCTCCCCATTTCTCTTTTATGAGCTGAAGATCCATTCCTTTGGCGCTGGTTTGAATCGGATTGAGTATGTCAATCGGAAGCCTGCTCAGACTGCCGATCTGCGTAATCACCGAACCGCATGAATGATATAATATTTTTTTCCCATAACCTTTGATTAACGCATTGAGCTTGCGATGGTAAGGGTATATAAATTCTTCCAGCATTTCCGATGATACAATCAGGGAATCCTGCGCGGCAATATCGTCATAAGTATAGACAATATCAATTTTGTCCCCTGCATATTCCATAGCATATTTGATATAGTCACACCAATAGCAGCAGAAGCGGTCCATGATATAATGGACAATTTCGGGGGTGAGTATCATGTCCATCAGAAGCTGCTCAAATCCGCGCAACGCCCAGACATATTCAAAAATCCCCCCTGCATGCAGTTTTATCACCCGTTTTTCATGCAGATCTCCAATCTTTTCTGAAAATCCGCGCCAGTCAAAGGCCACGGGATCCGGCCATTTATCATATCTCTCCAAATCTTCTGCGGATGCTGCAAAGCCTAATGGGCTGGATGCGTACTCTTCGTACGAACAATAATCGTTTTTTACCACACGGCGGTGAACCCCCATATGGTCATACCAGCTTCCGTCAGCCAGGATTTTTGGCTTAGGGAGCGTGGAATCCGGAAATACAAACTGCAGATCCACCTGAAGCAGATCGTAGAGTTCCTGCTCCCTGGCTGCACCAAAATACCGGAGCAGCTTTTGCAACGTATCCGGCTCAGCCCAGAAATCCACAGGACATCTGTCGGGCTGTTGGTGTGCCAGAGCGGCAAATACACGTTCTCTGCTTGTCAAACTATCACCTCCTCATATATTTCGAATAGATTTCATCTTCATAGATGTCCACGGACTTACGGTCAGGAAGTGCCGGCTGGACTCCGTATCTGGTTACGCTCAGTCCCGATGCATAAACGGCGCATCCTATGGACTGAATGATGTTTTTCCCCTCGCTTAGATAAACCGCCAGTGCGCTGATAAAAGAATCTGCTCCTCCTGTCGTATCCACCGCTTCAAACCCGGTTCCCTCAAAATACATGGAGTACTCCAAATTCCTGAAATAACATCCTCTGGCTCCCAATGTGACGATTACATTACCAACGCCTTTTCTCAGTAAAATCTCCGCCTTCTCCTCCAGGCTCTCTCCTCGGGGCACAAAAACATTTAACTCATGTTCGTTCGGAACAAAATAGGAAATATCCGGGAGCAGCTCGTCCTTAATTTTCTCCACGGCAGAAGGCTTTAAAATAACCTGTGTGTCATTTCGTCTGCAGAATTTGATCGTGTATTCCGCTATGTCTCCGGGAATTTCAAGAGACAACAGACAGTACGCAGCGCTATCGAACAGGTATTTAAACCGGTTGATATGGAGGATGCTCAGATTTCTGTTGGCTCCCGGATATACCACGATCGTACTTTCGCCGCTGCGCTCCACATTGATGTATGCCTTACCGCTGGGAAGGGAATGATCGAAAAGCACGCCATCCATGTGCACATGGTTTTCCGTAAGGCTCGTGTAGAGCTGTTTCCCGTCCATATCATTTCCCAGGCAGCCGATCATATAGGCCTGTCCGCCCAGCTTTCCGACTCCCACAGCCTGATTGCCTCCTTTCCCCCCGGGAAATACATACACCCTCTCCGCAATCTGCGTTTCACCATTCACGGGAATTCTGGAGACTTCAATCGTAACATCCATATTCATGCTTCCCACTACCACAATCTTTTCTCCCAGCTTAGCCTGTGCGGGCTCCGCAATGCTCCCGCGCTCTGTTATGGCGGGCGGAAATCTTTTCATCACCTCAATCTGCTTTTCACTCTGAATCATTTCTATCAGACACGCGGCAGCTTCCCCCGCCACATTGTTACTCGGAAGCTTCACCGCTGTTATTCCATATCCAAGCATCTCTAGCATCCTTCCATCCCCGATGGAGATTATTGATAATTCTTCCGGAATCGCAGTTCTGCCCCGCTCTAATACTTTACAGACAGAGAAAGTGATCTCCTGGGAGCCGCAGATAATCGCAGTCACATTCTCACTCAGGCATTGGCTTACTCCATACTTTTCGATGTCCTCAATCGTATCGCTTTCATAAGACCAGATCGGCTGCACGGGAAAATTGTTATTCTGCATAGCCAGCTTATAACCATCCCATATGCTTTTGTCTTGTTTTAACACAATACAGGCTATTTTCTGGTGTCCGGCTTTTATAAGCCTGTCTGCCGCAATTCTTCCTGCCTCCGAGAGCCGGTAATAGAATGTCGCTTTCTGCCTTTCATCAAACCCCTTTGTCTGGCAGATATACACGGAAGCATTCTCAAATTTTGTTTCTGTAAAACACTGATTCGTATCCAGCAGAATTCCCGCTATTTTTCTCCGGGCCATCTCAGCTATCCTCTGTTTCATCTCCTTTGATTCATCTACATAGCTGACAACCAGACTATAGCCCATATCGCGCGCCGTCTTTTCTGCGCTCATGATCAGTTCTTCCCGTTCCCGATTATTCTTTCTGACCAGAAAACCAATCAGATGATTTTTCAGCCCTTCCTTTTCCCGATATTTTGAATACGGGATATAATTTTCTTCTTCAATTACCTTTAACACTTTCTTCTTCGTCTCTTCACCGATATCTTTGTCCTTGCCATTCATCACTTTCGATACTGTAGATGCTGAAACCCCGGCAAGTTTTGCAATATCATTTATATTCATTTCCCTCCCTCCTCTATTTCGTTTACTTTCAAGAAATTTTTTTACCAAAATGTTTTTGTTACTTAACTTTAACATTTTGTTCTTTTTATTTCAATATTCCATCTTTACGAAAGTATTTTCCGACATTTTCAACAAAATGTATAGGTTTCGAAAATTCTTTCGTACAATAGTTTCTGGTAAAATTGACATGAAAAAAGGAGGGAAAACCAGGCCGCCCTGGTTTCTCTCCTTTTTTCTGTTCCGGCTTACTGCCGTTTACTTTTTTATCCCCCTGTATCAGTTTCCTGCTATCGCTTCTCCCGTTATCTCATTTACGCGCACCGCCCGCCGCTACCGCTCCTCGCGGAAATAGTTTAGGCCGCAGCTCTTTGGCTGTGCATGCTCTTTGCTCTGGCGCATGCTTGTGACTACCAGAACCACGATTGTTGCCACATATGGCAGCATGTCATAAATCTGTGCCGGGAGTCCCGGGATGTTTACATACATACGCATGATTGTCAGGCCTCCGAATATCAGTGCAACTAATATTCCTTTTGCAGGTCTCCATGTTGCGAAAATTACAAGAGCAACAGCGAGCCAGCCGTAGCCGCTGACACATCCGTGTACCCAGACGCCGGATGTGGTGACCATACTCATGTACATACCGCCGATCCCACATATTCCACCGCCCACTACGGTTGCAATATACTTGTATTTTGTAATATTGATTCCCGCCGCATCGGCAGTAGCCGGATCTTCCCCGATTGCCCTAAGGTTCAAGCCCACACGGGATTTGTTAAAGAACCATGCCATAAATATGGCGAGGATCACTGCAAAATATACCAGCCAGTTATATTCGAATAACAGCTTGCCTATAATCGGGATATCAGACAGCACCGGTATATGCAGCCTTGAAAAAGCTGCTTTTGTGGTACCGCTTACCGCTACATATCCACCGGCCTTTTGTCCGATATATTCCCCGAAAAAGTTGCCGAAACCTGTCCCGAAGATGGTCAGCGTCAGACCGGTTACGTTCTGGTTCGCACGCAGAGAAATGGTGAGGAACGCGTAGATCAGCGCTCCAAAGGCTCCCGCTACAAATGACACCAGAAGCGCTATCAATGCAGATACCGTCCCGCTGACACTGCCGCCGGATTTTGCCACGGCCTGTTCGTAATAATAAGAGCCTGCCAGACCCGTGATCGCCCCCATGAACATCATGCCTTCCACACCAAGGTTCATATTTCCTGATTTTTCAGTCAGGATTTCCCCCAGCGCCCCCAGCAGCAGCGGTGTACCTGCCAGTACTGCCGCAATGAATAAACTGTTTAATGTACTAAGCATGCTGTTCCTCCTTTCCTCTGAAAATCAGACGGTATGTAATAAAGAACTCGCAACCAAGCATGAAGAAAAGGATGATTCCAATCAACAGGTCTGAAGCCGAAGCCGGTATCTTAAAATTCGTCTGAATGGTATTGGATCCCCTCTCAAGCATGGCGATAAATACGGAAACCACCAGCATTCCAAAGGGGTTCATCTTTGCCAGCCATGCTACCGTGATCGCAGTAAAGCCGACACCGCCTGCAGTTCCTTCCGTTATCGTATAATCTGCGCCCGCAAACTGAAGCATTCCTACGAGGCCGCACATTGCACCGGATAAAAACATGGTGCGGATAAAAACTTTGCTGACGTTGATTCCCGCATATCTCGCCGTGTTATTGCTCTGTCCCACAACAGCAATCTCATAGCCCTGCTTCGTCTTATTGAAATAGATGAATGCAAGTACAACCAGAACCAGCGCCAGAATCCAGCCCCAGTGGACGCCCAGTACCTTTTTCAGCCTTGCGCCCTGTACCAGCATGGCAATCTTCGGGAAACTGCTTCCCGGCGCTTTCCACGGACCATTCATCAGATATTTGATAAATGCAAGTGCGATATAGTTCAGCATCAGGGTAAACAGTGTCTCATTGGTTCCCCATTTTGCCTTACAGACTGCCGGAAGCAGACCATACAGGCCGCCAGCCGCCATACCTGCCAAAAGCATCAGGATTACAAGCGGAATCTTTGGGAAGATATGCGCGGTGAATAATCCAAACGCACCCGCTGCAACTGCCCCCACAAGGATCTGCCCCTCTGCCCCGATATTCCAGAACTTCATTTTAAACGCAAAGGAGATACCGATCGCCGTGATCAAAAGCGGAACCGCGAGTTTTACGGTCTCATGGATTACGGTTCTGGAACCCCAGGATCCGATTACCATAGCCTTATATACAGCCAGCGGGTTATGTCCGAGAACCAGGATTAAAAGCCCCCCGGTCACAAGCGACAGAAGAAAAGCGGCCGCACGGATTCCCCAGGCCTTCTGCTGTGAAATAGAACCTCTTTTCACCATACGGATCAGTGGTTCTTTTACCTGTGTCTGCTTACTGCTCATACCCCTGCCTCCTCTTTTGTAGTCTCATCCTTATTTTCACCGGCGGCATGTCCGACGGCATTTTCCTGGTCACTGCTCTTCGGGCCGTTTTTCTCATCCCCCACATGGATCATCATCAGGCCGATATCTTCCTTCGTCACCGTGCGCGGATCTACAATACCGCTCACCTTTCCTCCGCAGAGAACCATGATGCGGTCGGAGAGTTCCATCAGCACATCCAGGTCTTCTCCGATAAATATAACAGCCACCCCCTTTTTCTTCTGTTCGTTCAGCAGGTCATAGATCCGATAGGAAGAGTTGATGTCCAGCCCCCGCACCGGATATGCCACAATCAATACGGACGGGCTCAGGGCAATCTCCCTGCCCAGCAGTACCTTCTGGACGTTTCCTCCCGAAAGCCTTCCCACAGGCGTCTCTACTCCGGGCGTTACAATCTCCAGCTCCTCAATGAGCTGTTCAGCCACTGCCTTTGGTGTTTTCCGATCCACAAAAAGGCCTTTTTTATCTTTGTAGCTTCGAAGCATTACGTTGTCTGTCATATCCATACCCGCAACCAGCCCCATACCGAGCCTGTCTTCAGGAACGAAGGCCATCGAAATGCCTTTTTTTACAATCTCGTCGGGCTTGAGTCCCAGAATCCGCTCTTTGATCGGCTCTCCGTTATGTTCGCCTGCGTAGAGCACCGAGCCGCCGATGGCAGGATACAGGCCTGCGATCGCCTCACAGAGTTCTTTTTGGCCGCTTCCTGCAATCCCGGCAACCCCCAGTATCTCACCTCCATACGCCGAGAAAGAGACATTGTCCAGCGCCTTGACACCCTCACCATTCAGGCAGGTCAGGTCAATGACCTGAAGACGCTCAATGCTCCGCTCCTGCTTTGGCCTGTCAATCTCCAGACTGACCGGCCGCCCCACCATCATCTCCGTCAGCTCTGCCTGGTTTGTCTTTGCTGTCTCAACAGCACCTATGTATTCCCCCTTGCGAAGTATCGCCACACGGTCGGATATCGCCAGCACCTCATGCAGCTTATGCGTAATAATGATGATGGATTTGCCATCCTTTTTCATATTACGCAGCACCGCGAAAAGCTTCTCCGTCTCCTGCGGCGTCAGTACTGCCGTAGGTTCATCCAGAATCAGGATATCTGCCCCTCTGTACAAAACCTTCAGGATTTCAACCGTCTGTTTCTCTGAGACGGCCATGTTGTAAATCTTCTTGCCAGGATCGATCTCAAACCCATATCTGGATGCAATCTCCGCTACCTTTTTATTTACTTCTTTCCGGTTCAGCACCGCCTTCCCGTCAAGTCCCAGCACGATGTTTTCCGCGGCCGTCAGAACATCTACCAGTTTAAAATGCTGGTGGATCATTCCGATTCCCAGTCCAAACGCATCCCTCGGCGAACGGATTGTCACCGGTGTGCCGTGGATGCTGATTTCCCCGTGGTCCGGGAAATAAATGCCCGAAAGCATATTCATCAGCGTCGTCTTACCGCTCCCATTTTCACCAAGGAGCGCCAGTATCTCTCCGTTTTTCAGCTCCAGGTCAACATCCTTGTTGGCAACGACCTTTCCAAATGTTTTGGTAACATGATGCATTTTCACAGCATATTCTGTAGTCTCGCCCAAGTCTTCACCCTCCTTTTACTCTTCCTGTCTTTCTTCTCTTCCTTTTCAGTCTCCTGTTCGGGTACACCGCAATACACGTCCCTGCAATGACATGCATTACGGAATGCCCGAAAAGGCCTCTCTCCAAAAACAGAGCCGTCATACAACGGCTCTGTCAATGAACTTATCCCTGAATGAATCGATAATGCTGCTTTTCACACCATTCGGGTGCTCTTAGTAACTCGATTATTCAACCACATTGCATCCTTCGACGATATAACACCAGGATGGTGCAGAAGCTTCTTCCTGCTCGTGATAGTAATCCCCTTCAGCAACTTCTATTGTTTCACCATCCGGGCTTGTCCCTTTCAGAGGACCATCGAATACATGGATCTCTCCAGCCTCAAGTGCCTTAGTCGCCTTGTCGATTGCTTCCTGAGTTCCCTCTGCTGCAATATCAGTATTCAGTGGTGACAAATAAACTGCGCCATCTTTCAGACCTTTACACCAGTCAACCGGGATCTCCTTGCCGTCGATCACAGCCTGTACTGCATCTGTTACATAGATGCCCCAGTCAATACGTGCGGAAATCAGGGAAGCCTTCGGTGCTGCTTCAATCATATCATTGTTATATCCAACCTGGAATGCACCGTACTCCTCAGCCGTCGTTGCCGGTGCTGTAGAGTCTGAATGCTGGGAAACCACATCGCAGCCTCTCTCAATCAGAGCTTTTGCAACCTGTGATTCTACAGTTGGGTCGTTCCATGAATTTGTGTACATAATATCCATGGTTACATCCGGATTCACGCTCTTAGCCCCAAGGTAGAATGCGGTATATCCGCTGATAACCTCTGCAAATGGGAACGCCGCCACATAACCCAGCTTGTTGGACTCTGTCTTCATACCTGCTGCAATTCCTGCCAGGTAACGCGCTTCATAGATGGATGCAAAATAGTTATGCATGTTACTCAACCCGGAATCCTTTGCCTGGAATCCTGTAGCATGGCAGAACTGAATATCAGGATACTCCGCTGCCACTTCTTTTACATAGTCCTCAAATCCGAAGCTTGTTGCAAAAATAATGTTGCATCCGGCATCAACCAGTTCTCTCAGCGCGGTATCACATTCAGCACCCTCAGGAACATTGAACTTGTTGATAATCTGATCATCGCTTAATCCCAATGCTTCCTGCATCTCCTTGGTTCCCAGATCATGGTTGTATGTATACCCCATATCACTGGCATCAGAAACATGTACAAAGCCGACTTTCAGATCTTCTTTTGCAATGCCTGATGTACTCTCTGTCTTCTTGTCGTCTGAATCTGAAGTGTCTGCCTCTGCAGCCGGTTTGGCACCGCAGCCTGCAACCAGGCCGATAACCAACGTTGCGCACAGCAGTGCGCTCAAGATTTTCTTTTTCATACCTTCTCCTCCTAAATAAAAACTGGCTACCCTAATTAAGAAACATATTCCTTGATTGGATAGCCTTATACTACTTCTAAATTTTACACCGGCATAAGAAATAAGTCAAGTTTTCTGACTCGTTCTTTGAAAACTTCTTAACAAACTTTTAGGCTTACGGCTGTCTCTTCATTTTACCTTCCTGCTACCACCGCTGCAAAAAGAACACAAAAGACCCGATACCTTTTCCAAGCGCCATGCTGATGATAAACGCAGATATATACCGCACGATTTTCAACCTGCGTACAAAAATGGGGAATACATTCAATATCTCAGCCAGAGCCATTGACCAGCAGCCCACAAAGATACCGGCCAGAATCCCAAATACCGGGATCAGCCAGTTTCCGTGAGAGATATGGATCTCAAATACTGAGAAAAGATTACCTGCAATTCCGCCCAGGGCGACACAGTCTTCATAAAGCAGAATTCTGTCGCCGGTATGTGTCCGGTCTGCAAAATCTGCTACCACCCCCAGCTCTATAATAAAAGAAAACAGTCCGCCCGCGACGACAAGCCCGCCACTAAGTCCGATGACTGCTAATATGATTTGATTTACCCACATCCAGCTCCTGCTCCCTTCTTGATGCATCCTCGACCAGCGTTGTCTGGATGTCATTTTCGTAAAGACGCATCTGCACCTCCATAGGCGTCGGATCTACTGTAAAACGCTTCTTCCCGAAGTGATTGAAAAATACCAGGATACCTACCGTAATACCTACGGAATAAGAAACCTCCAGAATCGTAAATCCGTCGGAAACATCTCCCGTAACAAACTCATAAATCTGAGAAAACAATTTTGACGTGGAAACGTCATTATTAAAAGCCATAATTGAAAAAGCAGCGCCACAGAAAGTAATCAGCACTACAATGACCGTTTTTATTACATGCCATACCATCCCGGGCGTCTTCTGTTCTTCATAAGTGATAATTATATCCTGCTCTCCCATATTTTGTACTTCAAGTCCAGGATATTTCTCATGGATGCAGGCAATAATTTTTAAGATAGAGATTACCATACGCTGTTTTTTCTTATCCGGTATCTTCAGGATTTTCAAGGTTTTCAGTTTGGGAATCATCTCCTTATTGCTGCACTCCATAGCAACAATATCACCTAAGGTGACATCTTTTTTCTGTACCTCAACGTTCCTGTCACCCTTGAGATAAACTGTATCATGATTAACAGCCATAGTATTCCACCTTCGGTCCCTGAATCAGAGTTCCCTCACTGGCAGAGGGCTGCCCGCTTCCATTAAAATAATAATAAAAAATACCCACAACCACCGCCGCAAGCACAATGCCAAAGAGGCAGATACGGATTTTCCTTCTTCCATTTTCCATAGAGGCCACCTAACCTTTCCAAAAATATAGTAGTGATAGTATTTGAAAAAAGGGGCGAAAGTATGCGTCCGCGTCGTAAAAGGTGAGGCGGCTTCCGGCGGACGGTGTATGCCATTTCCGGAACCGGCCGTTTGCGGAGAATCCGTAAGAGAAAAAACAGGAAATATTGAGGGTGCT
>OBZW01000228.1_pt1 | contig 47767 bp, 52 predicted proteins | sample 1477021 | NCBI WGS metagenome assembly OBZW01 (sample SAMEA2580262, study PRJEB22360) | human gut metagenome | biome: human gut; feature: human-associated habitat; material: faeces | place: Denmark | collected 2008/2010
CTCCCGGAGCTGCGTAAGGTCTTTTTGGGCTCAATATTTGACAAAGGCCATAAGAGTTTTTATTTCCGAGACAGATGGCACAAAGGGCTTTTTCCGCGGCATTATGTCTGCCTCCGCCTGACCGTCAACACTGTAATAACAGAGTGCGCCCCACTGATTCAGTACACAGCTGAACCATTCTCCCAGTCTGGATTTTTGGATAGCGTGGCATTTTTCTCCACCATGCATGCATGCAGTGAGTCCAGTAACAGTTTGCTCTTCTTCTGCCTGACCACAAGATGTGCTGGACTGGTAAACGATGGGGATACCTGCTTACGCGAGAGCAATAAGTGGCTGGCCACAATTCTCGGTACAAAACTCTGCTGAATAGCAGCGATTTTCCCAGCGTGGTGCGTCGTTTGCATTTTACTGGTTCTAAGTTAACAATTATCTGTTCACTAATGACTACTCTAAAAACTTGTATCAGGACTATCACTTATTTAAGTGATATTGGTTGTCTGGAGATTCAGGGGGCCAGTCTATAAACTTTTTACAAAAGGATGAATGCAGAAGGTTACTCTAATGGCCAGAGTGATGACAATGATGGTCAGACGTTGACCTGCAGAAACTGCATTTTAATTGGTCTATAAAGTCTGCAAGAGGAATCAGGGTCAGATCAGTGAGTCTTATCGCGGCCCGAAGCTATGACTGAAAGAAGGCTGGATACAGAATTGCAACAATTTGGCAATGTCAGAACACAGAAGCTTTGCAAGCAGGTGAAAGGTTATGTCTAGCAAAAGGAGTATATCAGAATACATCTACTGATGTACAAAACACAACAATAGCTTCATGATATATAAATACGTGATGACGAGTGGTACTCCGCATGGTTATTTAACTTCTCAGCACCACTAATGATCCTGAGCAACTTCGTATTTGGGCCATTGCCATGGAGTAGAAAGCTGTGTCTGAGAATGCAGAATTTGAGAAAAGAATTCGCTTTCTTGGAGAGCTTCTGAAAATGGCACGCTAACAACGTTTTGTTAAAAAATGTGAATCACTTGCCGGGGCTGCATTTTCTATTCGAGGAGAATGTTGACGTAGATATTACAGAAATCTCAGCGCATCAGGATAAACTGCTACCTTAGGTCAACCACCAAAAGAAAATACAATACGTCCAGTTTGTATGCCTTTAATAACACATCTTTTAAATGTTGAAGAATTATCCCGCCTGCTGAAGAACGTTGCTCTGAGTGTGATAAACCTTTTTATTCTTGATGATGTCAGCGAGAAGATGGAATATATCCCCGACTGGGTCGTGGTTACCCGGTTAAACATCTGGTGGCGCTAATAAATCTGGCAAGTCACATTCTGTTGAATGCTGTGACAGTGCCTTACCGAGAGAGCGAAATTGTGGTGTTCTAGTGCATAGTCGCCACCATTCCGGATAATTCTATTGCGTTGTTTTACAAGTTCTTTTACAGCGCAGATCTGTCGCTGACGTTGAATCAATAGCCTGGATTTCAGAACACAATGCCCGTTTGCTGGTTGGTCCGGCAGTAGCATTAATTCATTATCTGAATGAAATGTGTCAATCCACAGAAACCGCTGTCAATGACACATTTTGTCGGACGTTAACACGAGAAAGTCTGGCTATTCCGTAATGCCATCTTATTTCGTAATGGATTGAGAATGCTGGATTTTTAATTATATTACGCGCAGTATTAATCGCGTAAATGTTTTGCGGTCAGCAACGGTGGGGGATCCATTGTTCTGTTCAATGAATACCATCATACATTTGAATCAGGAGTCGGTATGATGATTTTGGTGACGGGGGGCGCACGGAGCGGGAAGAGTCGCCACGCAGAGGCGCTTATTGGGGACTCTTCACAGGTTCTGTATATCGCTACCTCGCAAATCCTTGATGATGAGATGGCTGCACGGATAGAACATCATCGGCAAGGCCGCCCGGAGCACTGGCGCACAGTGGAGCGCTGGCAACATCTTGATGAATTAATTCATGCAGACATTAACCCGAATGAGGTTGTGTTGCTGGAATGCGTTACCACAATGGTGACTAATCTGTTGTTTGATTATGGCGGCGATAAAGACCCTGATGAATGGGATTATCAGGCGATGGAACAGGCGATTAATGCTGAGATTCAGTCGTTGATTGCTGCCTGCCAACGTTGCCCCGCAAAGGTTGTATTAGTGACTAACGAAGTGGGAATGGGGATTGTGCCGGAGAGTCGTCTGGCACGACATTTTCGTGATATTGCCGGGCGGGTAAATCAGCAGTTGGCCGCTGCGGCAAATGAAGTATGGCTGGTGGTTTCGGGTATTGGAGTAAAAATCAAATGAGTAAATTATTTTGGGCGATGCTCTCATTTATTACGCGTCTGCCTGTACCGCGTCGCTGGTCCCAGGGACTGGATTTCGAGCATTATTCTCGCGGTATTATTACTTTTCCTTTAATTGGATTATTGCTTGGCGCGATTAGCGGGCTGGTCTTCATGGTGCTGCAGGCATGGTGTGGCGTACCACTGGCGGCACTGTTTAGCGTACTTGTGCTGGCGCTGATGACCGGGGGATTCCACCTGGACGGCCTCGCTGATACCTGTGATGGCGTATTTTCTGCACGTAGCCGCGATCGCATGTTGGAAATCATGCGTGATAGCCGTTTAGGCACCCACGGCGGTCTGGCATTGATTTTTGTTGTACTGGCAAAGATTCTGGTGTTAAGCGAGTTGGCTCTGCGTGGCGAACCGATCCTTGCATCGCTGGCGGCAGCATGTGCGGTCAGCCGCGGGACTGCCGCATTATTGATGTATCGTCATCGTTATGCCCGGGAAGAAGGGCTTGGCAATGTGTTCATTGGCAAAATTGATGGGCGACAAACCTGCGTCACACTCGGCTTAGCCGCTATTTTTGCTGCCGTATTATTGCCGGGTATGCATGGTGTGGCTGCTATGGTGGTGACGATTGTGGCGATTTTCATCCTCGGTCAGCTTCTCAAACGTACGCTGGGCGGGCAAACCGGCGATACGCTGGGAGCAGCCATAGAGCTTGGTGAACTGGTCTTCCTGATGGCACTGCTATAAAGGGACGTGACATGCAAACACTTGCCGATTTACTGAATACGATCCCTGCCATCGATCCTGCCGCTATGTCGCGTGCACAACGGCATATTGACGGGTTACTCAAACCTGTTGGTAGCCTGGGAAGGCTGGAGGCGCTTGCCATACAACTGGCAGGAATGCCGGGGTTGACTGGCATACCGCATGTGGGCAAAAAAGCGGTACTGGTTATGTGTGCCGATCACGGCGTCTGGGAGGAAGGGGTCGCTATTTCCCCAAAAGAAGTGACAGCCATTCAGGCTGAAAATATGACCCGCGGAACAACCGGCGTGTGTGTGCTGGCAGCACAAGCGGGCGCTAACGTCTACGTAATTGATGTTGGTATTGATACTGCTGAGCCTATCCCCGGGCTTATCAACATGCGTGTTGCTCGAGGTAGTGGCAATATTGCTTCAGCTCCGGCAATGAGTCGCCATCAGGCAGAAAAGTTGCTTTTGGACGTCATATGTTATACGCGGGAGCTGGCAAAAAACGGTGTTACGCTGTTTGGTGTAGGTGAACTGGGGATGGCAAACACGACACCGGCAGCGGCAATAGTCAGCACAATCACTGGCCGGGCTCCTGAAGAAGTGGTTGGGATTGGCGCAAACCTGCCGACAGATAAACTGGCTAATAAAATTGATGTTGTGCGCCGGGCGATTACGTTGAATCAACCAAATCCGCAGGATGGCGTTGATGTCCTGGCAAAAGTGGGTGGATTTGATTTGGTCGGAATGGCTGGCGTGATGTTAGGCGCTGCTTCCTGCGGTTTACCCGTGTTGCTGGATGGATTTCTTTCTTATGCTGCCGCGCTCGCAGCCTGCCAGATGTCTCCTGCAATCAAACCGTATCTCATTCCTTCTCACCTGTCGGCAGAAAAAGGGGCGCGTATTGCGCTGTCGCATTTGGGGCTGGAGCCTTATCTCAATATGGAGATGCGTTTAGGTGAGGGGAGTGGCGCAGCTCTGGCGATGCCCATCATCGAAGCTGCCTGTGCGATATATAACAACATGGGCGAACTTGCTGCCAGTAATATTGTTCTACCGGGGAATACGACTTCTGATTTGAACAGTTAAAAACGAAAAGTCTGATAAAAGCTATACTTAACGGATAGCTTTCGCGACTTAGGAAAGGGACATGATGCGTCGTGTAAATATTTTTTGCTCATTTGCTCTGCTTTTTGCCAGCCATAATAGCCTGGCGGTAACTTATCCATTACCTCCAGAGGGTAGCCGTTTAGTGGGGCAGTCGTTTACTGTAACTGTTCCTGATCACAATACCCAGCCGCTGGAGACTTTTGCCGCACAATACGGGCAAGGGTTAAGTAACATGCTGGAAGCGAACCCGGGCGCTGATGTTTTTTTGCCGAAGTCTGGCTCGCAACTCACCATTCCGCAGCAACTGATTTTGCCCGCCACTGTTCGTAAAGGGATTGTTGTTAACGTCGCGGAGATGCGTCTTTATTACTACCCACCAGACAGTAATACTGTGGAAGTCTTTCCTATTGGTATCGGCCAGGCTGGGCGAGAAACCCCGCGTAACTGGGTGACTACCGTTGAACGTAAACAAGAAGCTCCAACCTGGACGCCAACGCCGAACACTCGGCGCGAATATGCGAAACGAGGGGAGAGTTTGCCCGCATTTGTTCCTGCGGGTCCCGATAATCCCATGGGGCTGTACGCGATTTATATTGGCAGGTTGTATGCCATCCACGGTACCAATGCCAATTTTGGTATTGGGCTCCGGGTAAGTCAGGGTTGTATTCGTCTGCGCAATGACGATATCAAATATCTGTTTGATAATGTTCCTGTTGGGACGCGTGTGCAAATTATCGACCAGCCAGTAAAATACACCACTGAACCAGATGGCTCGAACTGGCTGGAAGTTCATGAGCCGCTGTCGCGCAATCGTGCAGAATATGAGTCTGACCGAAAAGTGCCATTGCCGGTAACCCCATCTTTGCGGGCGTTTATCAACGGGCAAGAAGTTGATGTGAATCGCGCAAATGCTGCGTTGCAACGTCGATCGGGAATGCCTGTGCAAATTAGTTCTGGTTCAAGACAGATGTTTTAAGAGCGTTGGTAATTAGAAAGCAAAAAGCCTGCTAGAAAGCAGGCTTTTTTGAATTTGGCTCCTCTGACTGGACTCGAACCAGTGACATACGGATTAACAGTCCGCCGTTCTACCGACTGAACTACAGAGGAATCGTGTGAACGGGGCGCATATTAATGGCAGTGCATGGTGATGTCAAAGGGTGAAATGCATTTTTTTGTTTGTTTGCTGCCAATTTCAACAAAGTGATGAGATTTCAATCTTATTGGTAATGAACCATCGTGGTGCATACCCTCCTTTTATAGGGCAGGGGAACGCGACTGCTGGTGAAAAGAGCCAATGACGAATCTATCATAATCTCTTATTTGACAGTTGGTTAGCTTGTACATCAACGCCAAAATAAAACTGGCAAGCATCTTGCAGTCTGGTTGTAAGTAATGGCGGCACTTGGGCCGATTCTCAAAAACCGGAGGCAACATGAACTTCAGACGCCTGAAATACTTCGTAAAAATTGTAGATATTGGTAGCCTGACTCAGGCTGCTGAAGTATTGCATATCGCACAACCAGCGCTCAGCCAGCAGGTTGCCACACTGGAAGGTGAGTTAAATCAACAACTTTTGATTCGCACAAAACGGGGCGTTACGCCAACAGACGCCGGAAAAATTCTCTATACCCATGCGCGGGCCATTTTACGTCAGTGTGAGCAGGCCCAACTGGCGGTGCATAACGTTGGTCAGGCATTATCGGGGCAAGTCTCGATTGGCTTTGCGCCAGGAACCGCTGCGTCATCTATCACCATGCCCTTATTACAGGCGGTTCGCGCTGAATTCCCGGAGATCGTTATCTATCTTCATGAAAATAGCGGTGCAGTGCTTAACGAAAAACTGATAAATCACCAACTCGATATGGCGGTGATTTATGAGCATTCCCCTGTGGCTGGGGTATCCAGTCAGGCTTTGCTGAAAGAAGATCTTTTCCTGGTAGGAACTCAAGATTGCCCGGGGCAAAGCGTTGATGTTAATGCTATTGCGCAAATGAACCTCTTTCTCCCCAGTGATTACAGTGCTGTTAGACTTCGTGTTGATGAGGCGTTTTCCCTACGGCGGCTCACGGCAAAAGTCATTGGTGAAATTGAGTCTATTGCCACGCTTACCGCAGCGATTGCCAGCGGCATGGGCGTTGCAGTATTACCCGAATCGGCCGCGCGTTCGTTATGTGGCGCAGTAAATGGGTGGATGTCACGCATTACCACGCCTTCCATGAGTCTCTCTTTGTCATTAAATTTACCCGCCAGAGCGAACTTATCGCCACAGGCACAGGCAGTGAAAGAGTTGTTAATGTCAGTGATTAGTTCTCCAGTGATGGAAAAAAGGCAGTGGCAATTGGTGAGCTAAGCGTTATATCGGGATGGAATAAGATGCGGGTTTTTATTATTTGTTATGCCGGGCGTTAGACTTTAACAATAACGGGATATCTGAACTGCCCGGAGTTTACCGTGAATTTCCAACAACTAAAGATAATCCGCGAAGCTGCACGTCAGGATTACAACCTGACAGAGGTTGCGAATATGCTTTTTACCTCACAGTCAGGCGTCAGCCGTCATATTCGGGAACTGGAGGATGAGCTTGGCATCGAAATATTTGTTCGACGAGGTAAGCGACTGCTGGGCATGACTGAACCGGGCAAAGCATTACTGGTCATTGCAGAACGTATTCTCAATGAAGCCAGTAATGTTCGTCGGCTTGCAGACCTGTTTACCAACGATACGTCTGGCGTTCTCACTATTGCAACGACGCATACTCAGGCACGTTATAGCTTGCCAGAGGTCATTAAAGCTTTTCGCGAACTTTTCCCGGAGGTTCGGCTCGAGCTAATCCAGGGGACGCCACAGGAAATTGCGACGTTGTTGCATAATGGTGAAGCTGATATTGGTATCGCCAGCGAGCGTTTGAGTAATGACCCGCAGCTCGTCGCCTTCCCGTGGTTTCGTTGGCACCATAGTTTGCTTGTTCCACTCGATCATCCCTTGACGCAAATTTCACCATTGACGCTGGAATCAATAGCGAAGTGGCCGTTAATCACTTACCGACAGGGAATTACGGGGCGCTCACGTATTGATGACGCATTTGCCCGCAAAGGTTTGCTGGCAGATATTGTATTAAGTGCGCAGGATTCTGATGTTATTAAAACCTATGTTGCTCTTGGGCTTGGGATCGGATTAGTTGCCGAACAATCCAGCGGCGAACAAGAGGAAGAGAATTTAATCCGTCTGGATACGCGGCATCTTTTCGATGCTAATACTGTCTGGTTGGGACTCAAGCGAGGACAACTTCAGCGTAACTATGTCTGGCGCTTTCTGGAACTTTGTAATGCAGGACTGTCAGTTGAGGATATCAAGCGCCAGGTGATGGAAAACAGTGAAGAGGAAATTGATTATCAGATATAGCAAAAAGCCCGCTATAAAAGCGGGCTTTTCAGAAATTTGGCTCCTCTGACTGGACTCGAACCAGTGACATACGGATTAACAGTCCGCCGTTCTACCGACTGAACTACAGAGGAATCGCTGTTGAGGCACATCTTAACGGCGAAAAATCTTTTGTCAAACCCGATTTTTAAATTCCCCAACTGTTTGCCGTTTCTATCAACAGTTTGTTGCATTTGCAGACAATTTGTTGGCGAAAATCTTTGCAGCTTTGCTGATTCTCCCTCATTATTTGAAATGTGGTTTCACTTTCTGCAATTAAGGTCGGCTTTGAATATCTCCTCTGCTATACGCCAGGTTGTTCACGGCACTCGCTGGCACGCTAAACGCAAGAGCTACAAAGTGTTGTTCTGGCGCGAGATAACCCCGCTTGCTGTTCCTATCTTCATGGAGAATGCCTGTGTCCTGTTGATGGGGGTTCTGAGCACTTTTCTGGTCAGCTGGCTGGGAAAAGATGCGATGGCCGGCGTGGGATTGGCGGACAGCTTCAATATGGTCATTATGGCTTTTTTTGCTGCTATCGATCTTGGTACTACTGTCGTTGTGGCATTTAGTCTCGGTAAGCGGGATCGACGACGAGCGAGGGTGGCGACGCGGCAGTCATTGGTGATCATGACGTTGTTTGCCGTACTGTTGGCAACGCTTATTCATCATTTTGGCGAACAAATTATTGATTTCGTCGCGGGTGATGCCACGACAGAAGTTAAAGCACTGGCGTTGACTTATCTGGAGCTGACGGTACTCAGTTATCCAGCAGCTGCCATCACTTTGATTGGTAGCGGGGCACTTCGTGGTGCAGGGAATACGAAAATACCGCTACTGATTAACGGTAGCCTGAATATTCTTAATATTATTATTAGCGGCATATTGATTTACGGCCTTTTCTCCTGGCCGGGACTGGGATTTGTCGGGGCTGGGTTGGGTTTAACCATTTCTCGTTATATTGGCGCAGTTGCAATTTTGTGGGTGTTGGCGATTGGTTTTAATCCTGCGCTAAGGATTTCGTTAAAGAGCTATTTTAAACCGCTGAATTTTAGCATTATCTGGGAAGTCATGGGGATTGGTATTCCAGCGAGTGTCGAATCAGTGTTATTTACCAGTGGTCGGTTATTAACCCAAATGTTCGTTGCCGGGATGGGGACCAGTGTTATTGCCGGAAATTTTATCGCGTTTTCAATTGCGGCTCTTATCAACTTACCCGGAAGTGCGCTCGGCTCTGCTTCTACGATCATTACAGGCCGAAGGTTGGGGGTAGGGCAGATAGCGCAAGCAGAGATTCAGTTGCGGCATGTCTTCTGGCTGTCCACTCTTGGATTAACGGCCATCGCCTGGCTAACGGCTCCCTTTGCCGGGGTTATGGCCTCGTTTTACACTCAGGATCCACAGGTTAAACATGTCGTTGTGATTCTGATTTGGCTAAATGCTTTATTTATGCCTATTTGGTCCGCTTCATGGGTGCTACCCGCTGGATTTAAGGGGGCTCGTGACGCCCGTTACGCTATGTGGGTTTCTATGTTGAGCATGTGGGGTTGCCGGGTTGTCGTCGGTTATGTGCTGGGCATCATGCTTGGCTGGGGTGTGGTTGGTGTCTGGATGGGAATGTTTGCCGACTGGGCTGTGCGGGCCGTGCTGTTTTACTGGCGAATGGTTACTGGACGTTGGCTGTGGAAATACCCTCGACCCGAACCGCAAAAGTGTGAAAAAAAGCCAGCTGTGTCGGAATAAACGACAAAATGCAGATTATTTCAGCAAACGATTTCAAATTTAAAAAACAGGCTTTGACATTGTGGGTGGGCATCGCTAATATTCGCCTCGTTCTCACGATTCCTCTGTAGTTCAGTCGGTAGAACGGCGGACTGTTAATCCGTATGTCACTGGTTCGAGTCCAGTCAGAGGAGCCAAATTTTAGTTTTGAGACATCTCTATGAGTCTCAAGGCAGTTAAAAAATAAAAATTATTTTTACCCGGTCACTTTGTAAAAAAGTGGCCGGGTTTTTTGATTTCTGTGTTTCGTGCGCTTAATCGAGTCTCACGCTTCAGTGAGCAAATTGCTCCTCCCCAACAGACATCACGATTCACAAGGTCAAAAATTCTGTTCCATGAAGTACCGTACAAAGATAAAGAGAACAATGCCTTATGCGGGATGTTGCTGTCGTGTCTTTATCGGGAAACTATACGTAATTACCACTTGCCTTCTGTAATCAGAAAAAGAAGACCTGGAATTTTAATAAATATTATTTCTCTGGCGGAATTTTTATAATCAATATGACGAGTTGAATATTATATTTTTTATAAGAATTATATGAGATTAAAGAAATCTGCCGTAAAGACAGATTTCTTTAAAAGATAATTAGAGATTTGCGACGTTATGATAAACTTTTTGTACATCATCGTCATCTTCAAGGGCATCAACAAGCCCTTCAAAGATTTCTAAATCTTCTGGGGAAAGCTCAACTTCAGATTGAGCAATCATTTCTAATTCTGTCGTTGAGAACTCAGTGATTCCAGCTGCTTTTAGAGCCGCGATTCCTTTATGAAGGTCAGTAGGTTCAGTATAAATAACAATGTTACCTTCTTCTTCAGTCACATCACGAACATCAACTTCAGCTTCAAGTAAAATTTCAAAAATATGGTCAGGGTCTGTTCCTTTAAATACAATCACACCCGTATTGTCAAACATATAGCTGACAGAACCTGCCGCTCCGATATTGCCGCCTTTTTTATTGAAAATTGTGCGAACGTTAGCAATCGTACGGTTAACATTTGAAGTCAATGTCTCGGCGATAATCATTGAGCCATTAGGACCAAAGCCTTCATAACGGCCCTGCACGAATGTTTCATCTCCGCCGCCTTTGGCTTTATCAATTGCTTTATCAATAACGTGCTTTGGAACTTGTGCCTGCTTTGCACGTTCAATAACGAATTTTAAAGATGTGTTTAATTCTGGATCGGGTTCACCTTGTTTAGCGGCAGCATAGATTTCTACACCGAATTTTGCATAAATTTTAGACGTTGCACCGTCTTTAGCCGTTTTTTTAGCAACAATATTGGCCCATTTACGTCCCACTGGAATGATCTCCTCGAAAATTTATTTACATTACTGGCAAATCGTTAACATGTGTTAATTCAGCATATTATATCATAACAGGAAAAATCTCGTCTATTAGAAATAAAAATATTCTAAAGCCATAATCTTATATTTAATTTTATAAAAACTTATATTGTTGGCGGGATTTTTTATAATTGTGTTTTGAAAGCATACTTGCTTTTAATATGTGGAAATCATTAAGACGATAATAAAACTCGTATCCGCCCAAGGAAGCAAACAGCCCGCGTTTATTGCGGGCTATTTGCCAGATGTCTTACTTAATCCTTCACATCTATTTTTGATAAGAAGGTTCAGAACTTATTATCGGAACGGCGGCTCATTAAAGGTTCGTAATTTACGTGAATGCAGTCGGTCGCCTTCTGCGCGCAGCAAATCGATCGCCCGAATGCCAATTTGCAGGTGTTCGGAAATAGCACCTTCATAAAAACGGTTAGCCTGACCGGGAAGTTTAATCTCGCCATGCAACGGTTTATCTGAAACACACAGTAGTGTCCCGTATGGCACGCGGAAACGATATCCTTGCGCGGCAATGGTTGCACTTTCCATATCAATTGCTACGGCCCGGCTTAAGTTAAAACGAAGTGCAGAAGCTGAGTAACGTAATTCCCAGTTCCTGTCATCTGTGGTTACCACAGTACCTGTACGTAGCCGCTGTTTGACTTCCTCACCGGGCCTGCCACTCACCAGCTTGGTGGCGTCATAAAGCGCACGTTGCACTTCAGCAATGCTCGGAATAGGAATATCGGGCGGCAGAACCGCATCAAGAACGTGGTCATCGCGTAAATAAGCGTGTGCAAGTACATAATCGCCAATGGCCTGACTTTCACGTAATCCGCCACAGTGACCAATCATCAACCAGACATCCGGGCGTAGCACTGCCAGATGATCGCAGATGGTTTTAGCATTGGACGGTCCCACGCCAATATTCACCAGAGTAATACCCTGAGCATCGGCGGTAATTAAATGCCATGCTGGCATCTGGTGTTTTTTCCATGCAAGGTCGGAAATGGCTTCTTCTGGCGCTTCGGTTTCGGCGGTGATCCAGTTCCCGCCAGCACAAGAAAGGGCAATGTAAGGACTATCAGGATCGAGGATCTGGCTGCATCCCCAACGAACGAATTCATCCACATAACGTGTGTAGTTGGTAAACAAGACGAACGGCTGAAAATGTTCAACTGGCGTACCGGTATAATGGCGCAACCGTGCGAGGGAAAAATCGACGCGGCGCGCATCAAAATGCGATAGCGGGGAGAATTCCGTTGGATGATAAATGCCGTCTGCAGTTTCATCGCCAATTTGCGCCAGTTCTGTTGTCGGGAAGTAGCGAGTTAACCCAGCGCTCATTGAGCGATCAAGTGTCAATTCAGAGCCATCGATGACATAAGGATAAGGGATTTCATGCTGCGAGGGTTGCACAGAGATATGCGCACCATAATCCTGATACAGCAACGTAAGTTGTTCATTAAGATACGAACGAAAGAGAGTAGGGCGAGTAATCGTGGTGGTGTAGCTGCCTGCGTGAGTAAAACGACCAAATGCGCGCGTTTTGGGGGGATTGGTTGTGCTACCGTCCCAGGTTACGGTCAGTGATGGATAGACAAAAAGACCTTGTTTGCGGGCGTTTTCATCAGGTAATTCGCCACTGGTAATATAGTTGCCAATGGCGTTGCGTAATGCGACTACAGATTGCTCATACAGCGCGTCGAGTTTATCCAGTGCCTGAGCTGGGGTCAGACCGGAGCCCTTATTATTCATGTGTGTCTCCTGTTCCATACAATTACCGCACATCCGATAGTATGTCACAGAAATGTGAAACAAAAGTGTAAGGCGAAGATCGGATGATCTTCGCCAGGCTATCAAGCGCGTTGACTGTCTTTCATCAACAAAGCGGTCATTGCGGAAATCAGACATCCAGCCAGCAAATAAATGGCGACGCTATGCCAGTTCCCGGCAAAGTAAGTGATGAGTGCAGCGGCAATAAAAGGTGTAAATCCACCGCCAACCACACTGGCAACCTGATAACCGACTCCAGCGCCACTATAGCGATAACTGGCACCAAACATTTCGGTAAACATCGGTTGTTGCACACACACCACCATGTCATGCGCAATGTTTGCCAGCATTATGGAGAAGAAAACTATCCAGAAAATAGATTGTGCTTCAAGCGCCATAAAGAAAGGAAATGCGCTCAACGTTCCGATTAACGCACCTGTGATATAAACCCTGCGGCGACCAAAACGATCGGCAAGCCAGGCAAAACAGGGAATTGTCAGGCAGCTTAATCCACCTACCAGCAAACCAATATTAAGGAAAAGTTCGCGCGGTAGCCCCATATTCTGGGTTGAATAATTAAGTGCAAAGGCAGTAACGATGTACATCGTCAGCAATTCGCACAGTCGTAGCGCAATAATCTTCAGGAAAGCACCGGGATGTCGTAACAGCGCTTCGATAACCGGGATGCGTTTTTTCGCGGCAGCTTGATAATGTTGCTGTTGTTCAAATTCCGCGGACTCTTCCATGCCATTGCGCACCCACAATGCTCCCAGTACCAGTACGATGCTAAATAGGAAAGGAATGCGCCAGCCCCAGCTTAAAAACTGTTCGTCAGTCGTCATCATACTGATCAATGAAACCAGTCCGGTTGAAAGCAGTAAACCTACACCGTAGCCAACTTGTACACCGCTACTGTAAAAGGCTTTTTTATTTTTCGGTGCACTTTCAACGGAAAGCAACGCCGCGCCTCCCCATTCGCCGCCGACGGCAAATCCCTGAATGGCACGCAGTGTCACCAGCAAAATAGGTGCCCACCACCCAATGGTCGAGAATGAAGGAAGAATACCAATCAAGGCTGTCGCGATGCCCATCATCCAGACGGTCAGCATTAACATGCGCTTACGTCCCAGTCGGTCGCCAAAGTGACCGAAAATGACACCGCCGAGCGGACGGAAAAGGAATCCGACGCCAAAGGTAGCAAATGCGGCGAGCGTTCCCATCGCCGGGCTTACTTGCGGGAAAAACTCGCGATTAAACACCAGTGCGGCGGTGATGCCATAGAGTAAAAAATCATACCAGTCGACGACGGCACCAGCGAAGCTGCCTAACGCAGCTCGTCGGGCGCGACTTAACGAAAGCGTCCCTTCATCGGGACGAGTGGAGATGAGCGTGGAGTCCATAATGATCCTGTTTGTACTGTCTTTTTATAATTAGTATGGAAAAGGTAACTCACATTGCCGTCGATCTATAAACGAACCTTATGAGACTACCTCGACAGAGCGCATCTGCAAATGATTTTATGGCTGATTAGCGGCAACATGAAAAATTCGATGGAAGATGAAAGCGCAGGAGTTGCTGGTGTTGTTTAAGGATTAAGCAGAGGACCCACAGGTTAGAGATATGAAACATAAAAGTCCGCATATGCACAAAATGGCACCCTGATGAGTCTGATAGACTGCATTGCATTATAACCAGTAGGGAGGCGAGGTTAGGTATGTTTTTAGCATCATTGTTGAGACGTATTGCATTTAGTTACTACGATTATAAAGCTTATAATTTCAATATTGAAAAAACAGACTTTGTTGTCATCCATATTCCCGATCAGATTGGCGATGCTATGGCCATCTTTCCTGTTATTCGGGCGCTTGAATTGCATAAAATTAAGCATCTTTTAATTGTAATGTCGACAATTAATTTAGAAGTCTTTAATGCGCTTAAACTTGAACAGACTAAATTAACATTAGTCACAATGACTATGCAGGATCACGCAACATTAAAAGAAATAAAAGATTTAGCAAAGAACATAGCACAGCAATACGGTACGCCGGATCTTTGCATTGAGGGGATGCGTAAAAAGAACCTGAAAACGATGTTATTTATCAGTCAGTTGAAAGCAAAAACGAATTTTCAGGTTGTTGGTATAACCATGAATTGCTTCTCCCCTTTGTGCAAGAACGCGTCCCGTATGGATCAGAAACTCCGGGCTCCCGTACCTATGACATGGGCATTTATGATGCGTGAGGCGGGTTTTCCAGCAGTCAGGCCAATATATGAATTGCCACTAAGTGAGGATGTACTCGATGAGGTGCGCGAGGAAATGCGATCGTTAGGATCTTACATTGCGTTCAATTTAGAAGGTAGCTCGCAGGAACGTACATTTTCATTATCGATTGCAGAAAATCTAATAGCAAAAATTCAAAGTGAAACAGATATGCCAATAGTGATCGTTCATGGACCCAAAGGTGAAGATAAAGCCAGGGCATTAGTGGATTGTTATAATAATGTCTACCGTTTATCCTTACCACCCTCGATTAAACGTTCAGCAGCAATCATAAAAGATGCTTATATCGCAATAACTCCTGACACCTCAATATTACATATGGCAAGTGCCTATAATACTCCCGTTGTTGCAATTTATGCTGATTACAAAACGCGATGGCCCGCAATGGCCGATGTTTCGGAGTCAGTCGTCGTTGGGCAAAAAATTGACAATATAAGTCTGGATGAATTCGCAAAGGCATTAAAAAGTGTTTTGGCGAGAATATGAGACAGTACTTATGCATAGTAATGCCGATCTGTTATGAACGGTGGTGTCATCAATACTCTGAGGCTGGTCAATCATCACAGAAAACCAGCCTTTGGATCAAAGCTGTACTCAACGAAAATGATCATAGTCACACCGAACGCGAATCTGGCGGTATCGCATTTTTATTTATTCATTTTCTGTGAGAGAAGAGCAAGCTCTATAGAGGGAATGTAAAAAAAGAGTGCCCCGAATGGAGCACTCTTTAAGAAATTATAGAGGAAAATCAGATGTTTTTATAACATGTCGCATAAGCAAACCCAAGCTTTTCAAATACGCTTTGATCACCTGTTGCCAGGGAAACTACGTATTGTTCGCTTGAGTTTGCGGGACTAGATGACCAATACATATTTGATTGAAAACCAGCTTCAGTCGTGTAATGCCCCATATCTCCCCATTCACTGTACAGTGACCCGATGCCTCGGGAACGACTATGGTTTAAATGGTCTGCACGGGGAAGTGTGTAGCCATTGCTACTGCAAAAATTTTCAGCAAGGCTGTATATCATGAAAGCATCGCCGGAGTTCACCCACCAACTCTTCACACGGATTTCGTATACATAGCTAGGGCCTCCTGATTTTGGCGTCGCCGTAATCCTTTCCCAATTGCTGCCGACATTTTTAAATGTCACTTTACCGGTAGCATCAACATCGACCCAGGAGGCAGAGCTTGAAAACTCATAATCAGCCGCCGTTTTTCCTGGGGCAAAGTTGTCATTATTCAACTGATAATACGCCCCGGTGAACCCCTGCGAAGGGAATGTAGTTGTCGGTAGGTCAGTACCATTGACTGATACTGTACCGCTCATTATTTTGTCTTCTGCGCGAGTGAATTGTATTGTGGTACTCAGACCAGCTTGATGAACACCATTCAATACAGGGATCAGCGTTGCGATACCCTCTCCGCCGCCTGTAATGGTGGCTTTGTAATCACCGTTGATATTTTGACTGTAATCAATTGCGCTAATTTTCATATAGGGCACGTTAGTACCTGATTGCACAAATTCCATCCCTTCAGAAACTTTGATCGGATTGCCTGATATATCGTGCAAAACAAGATGTAGCTCAGCACTATCGGTAAAGTCCCCTTTCAGTGAGGACCGATTGTTCTTAAGGACGGACTGCGAGGCGTCTGCCGGGCCTGCCACCAGCGTTATATCTACTGTTTGCATTCCACCAGCGGTCGTGACTGCGCTTACCGTGACGCTACCTGTCATCGCTCCTTTCACGCTTGTTGTCGCGATTCCGTTTTGATCGGTCACCGCTGTTAATGACGTTAATGTGGCAGAGCCGCTTTTTAAGGCGAAGTACACAGTGAGACCTTCGATCAGGTTACCACTGCCATCCTCAACCGTTGCCTTTAAGGTACTTAAATCACTGTTGGTGGCGGCGATAGTCGATGGATCAGCGATAAAGCTAGCAACATGTGCGGTGCTTGAGTTGCCAGTGACTTTCACGGTTGTCTGTGTCTGTATTGTTACGCCGTTATGGAACGATGCAGTCACCGTATATGTACCGACTTTATTGCTGGTCAGAACGACCGGAGCCTGACCTGAAGAGTTAGTTCTCACTTTTCCGCCACTTAACGTCGCCCCTTCTGGCGTTACGCTAAAGTTGATGACCTGACCCTCCACTGGAGTGCCATTTGCAGAGGTTAGCGTTGCCGTCAGAGTAGTGCCTGTAGGGGCATAGACACCGATAAGCGGACTGGACGCCGTGAGTGTCAGTTTTTCATCAATAGCCTCCAGTTGTTTCTCAAGTGAGGCTCCATTCGCCAGGGATGCTTTCACCATATACGAACCGTTTCTTTCGGGCGTCATGGAGACCTCGGCTATACCATGCGTATCAGTAGAGACAATATTTTGGCTGATGGTCATGTGCTCTGGTGGCTCTGCACTGAATGTTACAGATTCATTAAGAATCGGGTTGCCAAACTGGTCGTTGACGTGAGCTTTAACTGCTACGTCTTGTGCGACCATTAGCTGACCTTCAGGTATCTCCAGACTGGTAATCGTTGCAGAATTAATATCTGCTTTTGCATTCAGTAATCGCGATATGACTTCAGTAGGTTTATCTGCCAGAGAGGCTGAAACTGTTTTCAGTCCGACTTCGGTGCTTGTCACAAGAATTTCAGCGAAACCCTGATCATCCGTTTCAACGCTGGTGCTGCTTAGCGTGACGGAGGTTCCGCGGAAATTAACTTTTATGCCTTCTACCGGGTTGCCGTTAGCGTCAGTGACGCTTGCAGTCATGGTCGCGCCCTCGGTCGTGCTGACGACGAATGAGTATACAGAGGTTAAGGAGGCTAGTGTTGCGGTACCAGCATCGGCAATCAAAGTCACCTGTTTCGTATCACTGACACCATAATTGTTCACGCTAACTGTCACGGGGTAGGTGCCGGATTTTGTACCGCTCAGTGTAACTTCAGCCTTGCCGTTGATATCAGTAATGGCGGAACCGCCTTGTCCGAGAGTGAAGCTTGCGCTCACGTCTGCCGGTAGCGTGAATGTCACCGCCTCATTGGCTAACGGGTTGCCGTTTCCATCAGTCACTGTTGCCTGAAGTGTGGTCATCCCAACGTTATTGGCGATAAAGTTGTCCTCGGTAACGTTAAGATTAACCTGCGCACTGAGCGTATCCGCAATAAAGTTCACCACCAACTGCTCACTCTTACCGCCAGTCATCGATGCTGTAACAGTATGAGCGCCTGCTTTTGTACCTTTCAGCGTGACTTTCGCTTTGCCTTCAGCATCAGTAATCGCTTTACCGCCATCGCTCAGCGTGAAGTTCGCCTTCACATCTTCCGGCAGAGTAAATGTTACTTCAGTGTTGGCTATCGCATTGCCCTCTGTATCAGCGACTGTTGCTGTTAGTGTCGTGAGATCGTTATTGTCGGCAATCACCGGATCCTTCGAGGCTGCCAGCGTGATTTCGGCATTCGCGACGTTCGGCACATAGGTCACTGTTTGTTGCATCGAATCGCCATTTTCGAGGGTTGCCGTCACTTGATAAACCCCGGCTTTTGTAGCGGTAAAGCTTGCGTAAAAATTGCCGTCGTGGTTGGTAGTATATATAGCGTTATTACTGGGGGTCACGCCTTCACTTGGTGATACTCTGAGGGTTACCTCCTGCTGGGGTACACCGTTGCCGTAATTATCCTTCACCTCAATATACAGATTGGTAGTGTCGCCTGCGGAGACTGTATCAAAAAGTGCCTGTAGCAAGGTGAGATGTGCCGTAGACGCATCAGCGTTGACATTAATTGATGTGCTAAGCGTGGAGCTACCATTTTCCAGACTGGCCTCAACGGTATCCGGTCTCGCTCCTGATTCTATCGAGGAGCGGGTATTGGTATAAGTGACGGTAGCCTTACCCTGTTCGTTCGTTACGGCTTGGCCGCCATTCGTCATTTCGGCAGAGTTTGTTCTGCTGGTGAAGTTCACAGTCACACCTTTCACCGGAAAGCCATTATTATCAACGACTGTGGCGGTGATGACGCTGCCGGAGCTGTTCTGCGGGGTACCGGCGATTATGCTGTCTGGGACAGGCGTCAACTCGATAATTTTTGCCGCTGCTGTGTCGCCAATAAAATGCACAGTTTTGTTGTCGCTGGCACCATTATTAGCCAGTGATGCAGTGACCGTCTGCTCACCAAAGGCAACGCCTGCGAGAGTGGCCTGCGCGATGCCAGACTCATTGGTATTACTTACTCCCGGGGTCAGGGTGAGTCCTGAAGAGGCTGAGCTGAATGTTACCGGAAGATTATTCACCTCATTGTCGAACTGATCTTTAACCGTTGCAGTTAGCGTTGCGTTATCGACGCCATTACCTGTGATCTCATCTTTTGACATCTGCAGGACAACCTGAGCCGAGGTTTTGTCCGCCACAAACGTTACCGGCTGCGAATCACTGGTATTGTTATTACCCAGCGTTGCGGTAACCGTATGCGTACCCGCTTTTTTACCTTTCAGCGTGACATGCGCTTCCCCATTGGCTTGGGTGATGGCAATGCCGTTATTTTCGAGGGTAAAGTTTGCCGCAACGTCCTGTGGCATGGTGAAGGTCACCGTTATTCCCGCCACCGGATGATTCGACGGATCTTTCACTGTTGCTGTCAGAGTTGTCTCATCCACGCCATTCCCAATGATTTCCGCTTTCGATGTTTGCAGAACGACAACCGCTCTGTCTTTATCCGCCACAAACGTCATTGGCTGTGCATCGCTGACATTGCTGTTAGCCAGACGAGCCGTGATCATATGCGTGCCCGCTAACGTGCCGGTCAGGGTGGCGATTGCAACCCCGTTACTATCCGTCATGCCTTTTCCGCCGTTGCTAATCGAGAACCGACTTGCGACGTCGTTTGGCACAGAGAAGGTGATTTCTTTATCTTTTAGTGGGTTGCCATTTTTATCCTGCAAGGTTGCAGTCATATATTGCGGAGCTGTGTTGGTGACGGTGATATCACCTGAAGGCACACTGAGGGTCAGGGCAGCAGTACTTTGATCACCAATAAAATTCACCTGTTGATTGGCTTGGGAACCAGAGCTCACAGAGGCCGTAACCGTATAATCACCGTTTTTCAAACTGGTCAGCGTAGCTGTGGCGATCCCGTCGTGGCTATTCACTTCGGTTTGGCTCAGTTTCGCCTCTGCTGAATTAACATTGAAGGTGACCTTGACGTCATTGAGCAGGTTGCCTTTTGCATCCCGAACTGTCGCGGTCATTGTGGCGCTGTCATTGCCGTCAGCGACCACTTCATTTTTCGACTTCTGCAGATCAACCTGTGCGGTACTCGAGTCGCCGACAAAACTGACGATTAACGTTTGTTTCACGCCATTTTCAAGGGTGACTTCAACCGTGTTGTCTTCCTGCTTACTACTTTTCAGATCAATAGTCGCCAGACCATTAACATCCGTTTTTGCGGTGTTTTGATTGTTAAAGGAAGTTGCCGATCCGCTTAATACCGCAAACGTGACGGTATGATCATTGATTGGGTTGCTTCCTTCATCAGCGACATTGACCGAGACGGTGTTTGCTGCATTCTCATTGGCGAGCACACCATTATTGCTGGCAGATAATGTCGCAATTTTCGCTGACTGCGGGTTGGCGTCGATGATAAATCCAGCGGTATGCAAATCTTCATTCCAGCTTTGCATTAATAGCTTCGCAGTAAGCCCACTGCCTTTGGTATAGGCGGTATAGGTTGCCTTATAGACGCCATCTGTGGTTTCTTTCCAGTCTGTAGTGACACCAGGTTTCACGTTGTCGATGCTGACTGCGGTATTCAGTTGCTGTTTTTGCTCCTTAACAGGTTTGTCATTTTCATCTCTCAGTTCTACCGTTACCTCGATAGGATTCCCGGAGAGATAACGGTCCTTATCAATCTTAATTGACGAGTGAGTCCGGGATGACGAAACAGAAATGATATTCACCACGGCGGGGGCTTTAGCCGCATCCACACCGTTCAGCTGTGGCATAAGCGTCAGCGTGCCAGACAGCGCTCCTGTGGTCAGGACTTGGGTATAGCTTCCGTCACCATTATCTTTCCAGTCAGACAGGGTGATGTCCTGAACTCCTTCGTGACGCGTCGAAAGCACCAGCCCGATAACAGGATTACCTGCTGCATCATGAGCAATAAAAGTCAGTGTGGCGGTTGAATGGGAATCCGCGTTCAATGTTTGGGTACTTAATGATACTGAGGAATCTTTCTGGCTTAGCGTAGGTGCCTGAACGACTACCATGCTCTGTTCACGATTCGAAAAATTGCCTTTGACATCTTCAGCGGTGACTTCAATCGGCCAGGTGTTATCGGTTTCTGGCGTACTGGTGAACCGGTACGCCGGCAGGGTAACCAGAATATCTTTACCCGTTGTAACCACTTTACCACCGGCAGCTTCCAGAGCGGTGGCTTCGACGTTATAGCCTTTCAGGGCATATTTGGTTTGTAGCGACGAAACCAGTGATTTCACTTCTCCTGACTTCCCTGTCACGGGGTCTGTCAGGGTCAGGCGGACCAGTTCTTTTTTGCGATATTCCAGAACGATGTTGTTGTTGCGATCCACCAGATCATAACGGCTGCCTGCAAGGCTACGCCGTGCAGCGACTTCATTCGGGTCAAGCTGTTTCTGCATTGCGCTGCCAGGTTGCCAGGTAAAATCGACGGCAAATCGGGTGTCATTTTCGCCCTGTTTACCCTGGCGTTGCTCCGCGCTAAAGGTCATCAGCGGGAAGGGGGTATAGTTTAGTCCAGCGGTTATGGCATGAGGATTACTTTGCCGATCGTCTTTATCGAACAGGGCCACTTCATCGCCATAATACTGTTCATAGACCAGTTTACCGCCAAGGTGCGGCCAGGCGGGTAACCAGCCTTCTGCGCGTACATCCCAGCCATTGGCCGGGCGTGCTTCATAATCGTTGTCCAGTTCAGGTGCGCTGCGCCAGTTGGTCAGTCGCAAATAGCCGTTACTGCTTAATTTAAGATAGTCGCGCCAGTACTCCGCGCCAATGCCGGCGCGGGAGTGGTAACGGCTAAGATCGTGGTCGAAAAAGAAGTTGATGCCCGACATCCATGTGGGAGTGAAATGACGCCAACCCAAGCCGTTGTTAATCTGCGTACGCTCGTCAGTACGATGGAGAGTATGCTGACTGAAAAAGAGATTATCAGGCGTTTCATACCACGGATGGAGAAAATCGAACTGGGAGTTCTTCAGGCTAAAATCTTCATCCACGCCCAGCGTGATTCTTGCGGTACCGAAGCGGCTTAACCAGTCTGTCATTGCGCCTGAAGCCTGAGAAGAGGCCCATCCACGCGCCATATTTGCCGCTTGCTCGCTGTTCATATCCTCGGCGAGCAGAGACCCGATTTGCTGTGAAGTACTGGCTATCTGTTGCTCGAGGTTGTCACTGCTATTACCCGGCGGCGGGGTTAATTTTTTTTCACTAACTTGTGCCGGGACATCCAGTTCATCACCCTGGCGGACATTATCAAAACCTCGAGCAAACGTACGAAATTGGTTGAGTTTGCGTAACTCAGCCACCGAAATACCGAAACGTTCGGCAACGCTTTGGGCCGATTCCAGCGCTCCTAGGGTGTAGGGCACCGTATTGGTATTTGCAATGGCGATTTGTGCAGGAACTGGTTGTTGGATTGCGGCGTTTACCACACCTTGTGCTGCCGCAGCCATAGGGAACACAAGTTGAGTTACCAGGCAGATACCCGCAGTTAAGCGGCGTAGTTTGATACCCATCCCGCATAAGATTTGTCGGTCATTTATTTCTTCTCCACTTCTCTTCTTCGTAGCCATGCTTACCTTCCCTGAACGAGCTAACATAAATGCGCCCTTTCTAGCACAGCGAAAAAATGTAAATCCTGATAGCAATATGATTGAAAATTAATAACTTTTCGTTAGGCAGTTTTGGGTGTGAGTTGCAAGAGGGGAGACTACTGAATTACTCAAGTTTTATAATCGAGGGGAAAATGGTGATGGCGCCATAGCAAAACGCCCTCAACCATAAAGGTCGAGGGCGCTTAAGATGTCAAAACCCGCTATCCGTTGAAAAACAATGCTCAATTAAGGTCAGTGACATTGCGCTAAGAAGCGAATTTTTAGAATTTGGCTCCTCTGACTGGACTCGAACCAGTGACATACGGATTAACAGTCCGCCGTTCTACCGACTGAACTACAGAGGAATCGTGTGAACGGGGCGCATATTACTTAGCGGTACCTTGTCTGTCAACACTAAATTTCATAAGTCATTTCAATTGGTTAATTAATCTGCAAAGTTGTTAATTAATGAACATTCGTCGCCGAAAACGAGTCTGTATCATTAGCGTGATGCAGTCTCAGCAAAGGATCTTGTTGATAAAATTGGCAGAAACGTTGCCACAATGAAGGGAAACGAGGAGCAAAAAGTTCTGGGGCGCTAAAGAAATATTCAGAAAGTACGGCAAAACATTCAGCAGGATCACTGGCAGCATAAGCATCAATGCTCGCCGCATTCTCGCCAACCAATTCGATTTCTTCCTGAATGTTGTTCATTGCAGCATGAAGATCGTGTTCCCAGCCAGCAACCTCACGCAACGGAATAAAGGGAACTCCGCTGGCGCGATCGCCGTTACGGGTGTCCAGCTTATGAGCGACTTCATGAATAATCAGGTTAAAACCAGAAGCATCAAAAGAATCTTGTATATCCAACCAGTTCAAAACGATAGGCCCTTGCTGCCAGCTCTGACCTGACTGAACAATACGTTGGTTATGCACCAGACCGATATCGTCTTCCCATTCATCATCGACCACAAATGGCGCAGGATAAATTAAGACTTCATGAAAACCATCCAGCCATTCCAGTCCTAACTCCAGAACGGGTAGGCAAAATAGAAGTGCTATCCGGCAGCTTCTTAATGAATCCAGTTCAAAGCCCTGTAAAGGAACAAGCCGCTTTTGCTGTAAAAAACGTTCGGCAAGAGTGACTAATTTGCTTTGTTCCTGTTCCGTCAGACCCGTTAAAAGGGGGATCGATAGTGCTTCCTGCCAGGGAAGGGCAGTTTGATGTGCTGATTCTTGTACTTTCCAGGGCCACTTAATCATCGTTTTGCTCGCAAACTCGTCACTTGAACAAAATTGCACGGACAGGGACTGTTAAAATGCCAAATTTCCTGGCATCATGGCAACCATCTGAACGGAGAGATGCCGGAGCGGCTGAACGGACCGGTCTCGAAAACCGGAGTAGGGGCAACTCTACCGGGGGTTCAAATCCCCCTCTCTCCGCCACTATTCAAGCACTTACAGTGTTTCGATTCAGTGACCAACATCCCGTTGAGAAAAAATGAGAAAATCCTCTGAGAAAAAATAACGCCAGATTTGCACCCGGCGCTGTATCTCAAACTCACATTTTTCTGTTCAAAGTTGGGCTGATTTTTACTTTCCTGTCGTATACCAGCACCTGTGATTCAGTTTTGTGACCACTGAATTTTTGCTTATCCCGGCCACTTCCTTCATAGTCAGAAATGCCTTTCGCCTTCAGATCATGGAACGTGCAGTCTAACGGTCTGCCAATTTTTTCAGCCGCCGCATTTCTCGCCTTTCTCCAGGCTTCATTGAAACCTTTATAAGAATATCGCTCTCCGTACATGGTTTTGATGACAGCGCCATCTTCCCCTGATTTTCTGCAAAGATTGACCGCTGAGTGCAAACGGTCTGTCCACGCTTTAATCTGCTTAACTCCAGTTTTACCCTGTTGAATGAAAATTCCTTTATCCATTATCTGATTCCAGTCCATTTTCAGAACATCGGAAACCCTGGCGGCACAGAGATAAGCAATTTCCATTGCTGCTTTGACCGGATCAGTAGCACAGTCATAAATTGCTAAATACTCTTCATCCGTAATGTATCGGTCGCGCTGAGGTTTAGGGTATTTATCGACGCCTACGCATGGGTTGCCTGGCACAAATCCACGTTGATATCCCCACCTGTAAACGCGTGACATCGAACTATGCTCATGGTTAGCCTGTACGCGGCTTTTCTTTCCTCTGGCATCCATGTAACGTCGAACGTGTTCGGGTTTAATTGATTTCGCCTCTGCTTCACCAAATACGGCTAACAGGTATTTTTCATGCGCTAAATAGTCTTTCTGAGTTCTTGGAGCAAGATCAGCATAATCAGTGCTGTTAAGGAATTTTTTCCATAATTGCGAAAACGTCAGTATGTTTTTCCGGCCTTCAATTACTTTCTCATAAGCCACCCATACTTCTGCTTTAGTTGAGTCAGCCGGGGCAAGTTTTTCTGTAGTTCCTCCGGGTTTCCAGTAGTAACCAGAAGGGCGAAAGAATACGCCCTTTGGCATCCACTCGTTACCGGGTGCGCGTTTACGACCCATAATTTTACTCTATAGCGTTAAAGTTCATGCCCGGTGTGGGCAACGATCCTGCTGGTGGAATCAACCTGTTTATGGGATGGTTAATATGATACCAGGTGGTCTTTACTGCTCCGTCCCGGCGTTCAATAAAAAAGATACCATTCTGGGTTAATACCTCTTTTTGAAGAGACTTCTGTGGCGAACCAGTTGCCTCTGCAAGTTCCTCATCAGTCAGGAAGCGATCGCTCATGAGTATTTCTCCACTTAACCGGCTGCACCCGGCTATTTATTCCGATATGCGCAAGATGAGCACCCACAACGGAGTCCATCATTGCACGCTTTACACATTTTATTATCGAGCTGGTGGATGATGTCGGCTGGCACCATAACCGGCATTGGAACACGCAGAACCTGAGAACGGAGCAGGGCGATTTCATCTGCTTGCTCCATCACACGGACATAGAGATCGTGCGATTCTGCTTTCCACCAGGCTACATCAGCTTTAAGGCGGCGCGTACGCCGCTGTTTTAATTTGCTCACCATATGCCATAACCTGTCATCGAAATTAACTGGCACACAGCGAACATCAATACAGTTATGACAACGACTTTGACTGGAGGCATCATTTCCCCTCCTGCTGCGGTGCTGCTGCGAGCATGGCCTTCCACACAGCAGCATTCGTATTCTTGAACAACGCAGCTCTTCCCATTTCCGGCGTAGGCTCAACCGGCACCAACTGCCAACCATCCGGAATTACCGGCGAGTTACCAGCGAGTGCAGCTCGCACAGCTTCAAATGCGGGAGCAACAAACTCGACATCTTCTTCGCATACCGCGTCGAGGTTATTCAGCGTGTCGCCCATGAATTCCATCGCCTGCAAAGACAATGTAAGTGCATTGGTTACGCGTACAGGCAACTTGTAAGGCTGGCTTACACGTTCAACCATATCGCGCTCATTCTCGGAATGGTTGATCATGGCGGCGCGGCAGGCGTTCCACATATCAGCACCAAGGCACGCAGCGTACTCATCAGGGTTTGATGTTGGCAGGACGCGCTTTATAGCTTCAACGGTTGGCTCCATCTCATCAGGCACGGATACCGGCGCTGGCGGGGCGGTGTAGAGCTTATTTATGCCATCTGGCAGATTATTAAAATCAAACGTACTACCTGGTATCCTGCCCGCCTGAGTCCAGTCGTCACCCTCAACAGTGATAAAAAATACAGGCTCGGCTCCCATTGCCGCCAGCGCGATACGCGCCAGCTCTTCAGCTTCTTCTGCCGGCAGCATAACGTTGCTACTTGGTTCGTATGTTTCGCTCCATGATTGGATTTTCAGAAGCCGTTCTTTGGTGAACTCCATTATTTAAACCTCCCACACCTTGCCACAGGACAGGCATACCGCTTTGCCGTCGTCGCAATCCAAATTGACATGCCCGCACTTTGCAGGCTCTGCGGTCAGCGCTGCCAGTGCGATTTCAAACAGCGCCGAACATTGGTTTACGTGGACGCGGCCTTCGCCTGTTATCTTCGTGTTGCGGCAAAATTCAATCTGCTCTCGTGCCTTTGCAATTAACTGCTCTTTGGTGAATTGCATTAAAACCCTCTCTCGAAGCGCTGGGCATCCGCTACGGTAATTTCTGTTTTCGATAGTGCCTGCCGTCCGGCCTCGGTCAATTCGACTTTATCCCGGACCGAATTAAGGTAAACTGTCTTGATGAGCCCCTTTGACTTAAGGCGTCTGGCAACCGCTGTACAAAGAGTGTCGCTATCGTTCCACCAGTAACGGTCGAATTTCCCGCGTAGCATCACCTGGCCTTCACTTATCGCCCGCAGAGTGTTGCGCTGATAATCAGTCAACTTAGCCATCTATTTACCCTCCACGGCTACGCCAGCCATTTCCAGTGCCTTACGAACCTGATGCTCAATCTCAGACGCAAATTCTGTTATGTATATTTCGCTATAATCTGGAAGCTTCACCGTGAGCGTCCGCGCCTCCAGTTCTGCGATGCGCTCTTGCTTGGCCATCGCGTCAGAGCACAAAATACGGTTGCTAACGCGTAGCTCAGCAATCTGCTTATCTCTGGCTTCCAGCGCCTCTACCAAATCCACTACGTTTGCCGGGCATGCTGTAAGTTGAAACTCTTTAAGAGCGGAGATTCGCTCATCAAAGTGCATAATCGGTGCTTCACCTGCGTGTTTCGCTTTCAGCGCCGCCGCTTTCATTCGCTGCGCCAGTTCTGTTACATCAGACATTTGTTCCCTCCAGAGCTGCCAGGCGGCGGCGTAATTCCTGATTTTCGGCCTCAGCGGCTTGCAGTTTTTTGGTCAGGCGGTCATGCCCGTCGACAATTTTGCTCACTTCTCGCACCAGATTTTCCTCGGCGCACTCTACGGCCTGCCGTAATGCGCGGGTGCTGATAACTCGTTGCGGCAGTTCACACAATGCGTGCATCGGTTTGAAATGCTCGCGTCGAGCAATTCGGGCGGCGACAATCAGCAGGATGCTTTTTTCTCGCGGTGCCAGTTCTGTTGTCATGCTCATGCTGCACACTCCAGTTCGTTTAAGCCATCACGTACCGCGCTAATGATGCGTTCGAGGTATTGGTATTTGTGGTTCGGAACCATAGGCCAGCCGGCATACCAGGAGTCATCGCCAAATAGTCCCAGCAACTTTTCACCGACTAGGTAATCGCAGCAGGACGCTTTCACATCGTCAGCATTTTCTGCCTCATACCACATAGAACGGGCTTCTTCGTGGCTAATCTCCAATTGGCGGCGAAGTCTGAGGATTTCTGATTTCACGAAAATAAGGTTTTCATCGTTATCATCATCAACAGTGCTTTGCAGCTGCGGGTCGAAGTAGCCGATCAGGTACTCGTTGCTGACGCGTTTAATAAACTCCTGCACTGAATCGCCGCCCATGGCGAACCACGCGCCAGTCCAAGCCTTCCCGTAACAGGTTATGGTGATTCGACCTTTCCCTGGCTCATAGTTTTCAATCATCACGCGAACCGGGTCGAGGCGCTCCACTTCTGAAATGGTGAACGCCAGCAAGTCAGTTTTTTCGATTTTCATGCTTTCACCTCACGAAGATATTGGGCGAATGCTTCTGCCTCTTCTGCAATGGCAAGACTACGTTCGATCCAGACGGTGTTGCCGATTTTGGCTTTCCAGTGTTCGGCAATTTCACGCTGGTCATACGCGAACTTCTCAACACCCCGCGCCTCGGCTGCACGCAGGATGCCGTCTGTGGTTGGGGTTTCACTCAGCGCGTAGCAAACATCATCAGTGCTGCATGGGTCGTCTTTACCGCACACCTCGCAGAAGTGGACTGATTCACTGTGAGTTTGAATGGCAGACTTAAGCGCCATATTCTCAGCAACCAACGCCTTCAAATGGTCCTGCAAATCCACGCCATCCGGACAGTTCGTCACTTCACGCGCTTTCTCAAGCGTTGAGTGTGCTGCTGTTAGTTCGCCAGCCTGACTGAGTTCACGTACCAGATATTCGGCGGTGGTCTCGTTTACCTTCATGTCACCTGGCAAGCATTTGCCGCGCAGGAAACCTTCCATCTCAAATACGTTCATGCAGCTTCTCCACAGACCATGTTTTTAACCCATACCTGCACATCAATTTCATCTGGGCAGAAGGTGATTTCGCGAATCTTCTCAATGGTGTTCAGTGCTGCAGTGCGTTCTTCGCATGCCTGGCGAGTAGCAGCCATTGATGCACCGAGACGAGCGGCGGCATGGTTAATCAGTTTCGCTGTATCTTCTGGCAGGTATTTAGCGGCCTGGCGCATGGCATTAATCAGCTGATCGGTAGTGAGTCGAGCTGGTAACTCCTTCGCGGTTTTATTGTTGTTGAGCTGTGTTTTCACTGTTAGTTCTCCGTATATCTGCGCTCTGCACAGCGCTGAATTTTGGTTGTAGAAATCCCGGCACTCTGATAGCTGCCAATTACTTATGAATTCGTTAATTTCAGATGTTAGAAATATTCACCGTGATCGTGCATTAATCTATTCAGGATGATATGTGCCTCTTCAGTGGAGTTCGCCTTCATTGCTTCTTCGATTCCCCTGGCGAGAGCAATGGCATCACATTCGAAAGAATCTGCTCTTGACTCCCATTCGCCAGCATCCTCTTCAGCATCTAAAATACGATCTTCAAACTCACCTTCGAGCTCTCGACGCACTTCATACCGAAGCTGCTGGCGAATGATGTCAGACGCCTCATCAAACGGAAGTACAGCCAGAATGTTTTCTGGGGCATGCGTTCCGTATTTGATTGCTAACTCATTAGCTGACATACAACCTCCTAAAAAAGAGCCCGCCGTGACGCGGGCGAAGAAGATTTTTCAAATTTAACCAGAACGAATCGTCGTCTCCTTTCTGGTTGAGATGGCGTTATTACCATCACCAAGCGCTCAAGAAACGCTTGAGGCTGGCCACTATGTCAGACACTGCAATGACTGACGTCAGTTCTCCACACAACTGGAAGCGCACTCATGAGTTTGAATTTAACGACACCGCCTGTTTAGAGAACGGTGAGTGCGCTTTCATGTTGTGTAAAAAGGGCGGTACCGGACTTCATGGGATGGTATTGGTACCGCCAAGACTACACACAGCTACATCTCTTCACTGAGATATGGTGAGGCATACAGGATTCGAACCTGTGACCTACGGCTTAGAAGGCCGCTGCTCTATCCACTGAGCTAATGCCACAACGGTAAGAGCATTTGTCGAGGACTCTTGCGAACCCGGAGACTCGATCACCTACAAATGCTCTTGCCTGTTGTGTCCTCGAAAAAGATGGCTGTCACAAAGTGAGGGAAGTGACAGCCATTACAGGATACCGAGGCTTCACCAGATGACCGGGTTGTATTGCCATCTGATGAATAGACTATAGCTACTTTAAGTAGATAAATGCAACAACAAAAAGTAGAAAAAATTATCTTTTTGGTTGTTTTTCTGACGCGAGGTAGGTTTTTTATGCGAAAAAAAACCGGCTTTCGCCGGTTATTTAAGCTGGGTTGGTTATCCAAACTCTATCATTTTAAGAGGTAAGCACCTGATAAGCTTGCCGAAAATGTATACTTCATTCATTTCATGTTCTTCTATGAAGAACGGCGGATAGTGCTCATTGTCTGATAGGACTGCCAGACGACGACCTTTAACTTTTTGTAGTCGTTTTACAAAGGTGCTGTCCTCGAAGTTGAACACGTAAACGCCATCGCCGCTAAATTGCTCCACCTTACTATCAATGAAGAGCAGATCCTTAGGGCACAACGTTGGCATCATACTGTCGCCATCAACGTTGATCATAACGATACCATCCAAGCTTCTCCGGCCAAACAATTCGAAAATCCTTTCTTCTGGTATTTCTATCGAGCTGACAATCGTTGGGAACGGTTGATTGATATATCCCGAACCGGCTGACGCATGCACATCCAATTGCTGAATTCTAACCGTCCCGGTAGCAGGCGCATCACCGCCATTAACGGGTACCCCGTAATCAAGATAAGCAGGGGATACGGCAAGCCTGTCTGCAATTCGAATCATCTTTTCATCTCTTGGTTTTGCAGTACCAAGAGTATAGCGTCGCGCCATCTCATATGAGACACCACTGAACTCTGACAATTCTTTAACTCCAATTGATTGCTCTTGGAGAGACTTGTTTAGCCTGTCGGCAAAGTCTTTGTATTTAGCATTTTCCACCATAAGTAGAAGATTAAGCGCACAAGGCATAGTTGTCATTTCTATTTTAAGTTGCTAATAATTGCTACTATAAGTAGTATTGACGCAAGCTTAGTCACAGGAGAGAACATGTCAGACCAACACAAGAATGTCACCGCTAAAGCTGTTAAAGCGGTTGGCTCAATCTCTGAAGTGTCCAGAAAATTCGAATTTCAGTCAGTTCAATCAGTTGCGAACTGGATTTCGAAAAACAGAGTCCCTTCAGAAAGGGTGATTCAGTTATGTCAGTGGGGTGGGTGGACTGTAACGCCACATCAATTACGACCAGATATTTACCCAAATAAACATGATGGATTACCGGTACAGCCAAACAGTACGCAACTTTTAGTTGATTGATAACTACCAAAGGAAAAACAAGATGGTAGAGCAGACCCTGAAAGAAGTAGTGAAAGCGATGTGCAAAGCATATCCCGGTGGCCGCGAGGCTATGGCTGGTGCATTGGGCATGTCAGTAACTCAGTTCAATAACAACCTGTATGAGAAAAACGGCTGTCGTTTCTTTGAGGTAACAGAGCTGGAAGCGATGGAAGACATTTCCAACACATCGCTGGTGGCTGATTACTTTGCTAAGCGTCGTGGTGCTTTGCTGGTGGACAGGCCACTCCTGGAAGATCTGGACCGCGTTGATTTATTCAGTCGGGCAATACGTACATCTGCGGCGCGTGGGCAGGTTGACCAAATCATTGAGCAGGCTCTGGAAGATGGGGTGATCGAGCAGCATGAAGCAGAAGAAATTATGGAACATCACCGCCGCCACCTGGCAGCACGTGAGGAAGAGATTCAGGCAATCATCACTCTTTTCGGACGTAAGAAAAGCCAAAAAAAGTGACGCCAGCGAGTGTGCAGCTCCTGGCGTCGTGGCGTGTCGTTATCAAGTGGAGAACTAACGCATGAACAGTGTAAACCGATTCAGACCAGTTAAGCAATTCAGATGCCCACCGCTGGTGGGGCGTGATGCCCCGTTCGGCTATGTGGGAATAGTACGTACAGCGAACGGAAGCCACAACTACCAGTGTGGTTCAGAGATGGTAGAGGCGTTTACTCAGATGAATGAGAAGGGGCGTGAGGAGTGGCTGAAGTTGACCGGCGATTCAGAGACCACCGTGGAATCGAAGTCAGGGTTATCCGTTGGGAGCCCGAGACCGGACGCGTTATATACCTTCGCCAAGGGTACGATCATGAGTGCTTCAGCCCTCTTGAACAATTCCAGCGTAAGTTTACAGAGTTAAAGGACGACCATGAGCACTAAATTAACCGGTTACGTTTGGGACGCTTGCGCTTCTTCAGGCATGAAGTTGTCCAGCGTTGCCATCATGGCGCGTCTGGCAGACTTCAGCAGCGATGAGGGAGTTAGCTGGCCTTCAATTGGCACTATTGCTCGTCAGATTGGCGCTGGTGAAAGCACTGTACGCACAGCGATATCCCAACTGGAGAAGGATGGCTGGCTTACTCGTAAACAGCGCCGCAATGGCAACCGTAACGCCTCAAACGTGTATCAACTGAATGTCGCGAAGCTTCGTGATGCAGCTTTCTCTCACCTGTCAGATTCTGACGCATCAAAATCTGATGCATCAAAATCCGACCCGTCAAAATTTGAGGCATCAAAAAACGACGATAACGGCACTTTTGACCCGTCAGAATCTGGTGGGGATCCGTCAGTAAAATCAAAACCAGAACCATCAGTTAAAAATAAAACCCCTTGTCCGGTTCCTTCGAAACCTGACGACGTCGATTCTGATCCTGCTGTTCAGGTTCTTGACCATTTCAACCAGGTCACCGGGTCTGAATACGGTCGTGGTGGTCGTAACAAAACCACGCTGGGATACATCCGTGGTCGTCTCGCTGAAGATTACACCGCTGATGATTTGAAACTGGTGGTGGATTATCTCAACGCCAAGTGGGCAGACGATTCGAAGATGAGTGACTACCTGCGCCCTAAAACGCTTTTCGGCGCGGAAAATTGCACGGAGTACTTCGAGAAGGCCAAGAAGTGGCGAAAGAGCGGTAGCCCGAAATGTGTCAACGGGCGCTGGGTCAAAGAGTCTGATCCGGTCCCTGTTACTCGTGAATCCTACGATAACGTTGATTACGCACTGCCTGAGAACGCGGGGTTCCGCCAATGAGCATGCTGAAAGAAGTTCAGGCCTTCCTTGCCAAAAATCCTGGGTCCGGAAGTGCGGAGATTGTGGAGGCGTTCAGCCAGTACAGCGCACGAAGTATTCAACGCACAGTGTGCCGACTTTATGACCTGAACCGTGCTACTCGTGAAACCGTTGGTAACCGCTTTGTCTACTCAGCTGATATGCCACTGGATATGGCGAAAGGGTGCGCTTCTCCTGCAAAAGTCGTTGTTCAACAAATGCCACGACAGGTAGTTACTCATCTCATCGAAAAAGCCGATCACCTTATGAGTCGTGGACTTTATCGCCGCGCTGCCACGATGTTCATGGAAGCGTTCGAAGGGGCTGTTCATACCGAAGAGCGAGACTATTGCTTACGCCAGCGTCAGCGCTGCCTAAAGAAATGCGCAGTGGACAAAAAGCGGCAGGAGGAATGGTGTCTTGCCGGGAAGTTTTGTGGAGGTGACATGTGAACTACGAGCTGATTTACGCCGATCCTCCATGGTCATACGACAACACAGCCAGCAACGGTGCAGCAGAAAACCATTATGGAACGATGAAGCTCATCGACATTAAACGCCTTCCAGTGTGGGAGCTTTCTGCTGAAAACGCCGTGTTGGCCATGTGGTACACCGGGACGCATACCCGCGAGGCTATAGAGCTGGCGGAAGCATGGGGATTCAAGGTCCGCACGATGAAGGGCTTCACCTGGGTCAAGTTCAATCCGCTCGCGGAGAAGCACATCAACAAAGCGCTGCAGGCTGGGGGTGTGGAGGACTTTTACGATTTCCTCGACCTGTTGAACGTCCAGACCAGGATGAACGGCGGCAACCACACCCGAGCCAATACAGAAGACCTGTTGATCGCCACAAAAGGGAAGGGGTTAGAGCGCCTGAACGCCGGTATTAAGCAGGTTGTTTACAGCCCACTCGGTGTACACAGCCAAAAGCCCTGGGAAGTTCGCCACCGCTTAGAGCTACTTTACGGTGATGTATCGCGCATTGAATTATTCAGCCGCAACGGTTCGCCAGGCTGGGACCACTGGGGCAATGAAGCGGAAAACCCTTCGGTGTTTATGGCTCCTGGTTATGTCTGTCCGGTTGATATGCAGGATGAGGTGACCAATGCCGGGTATTGAAGAGCGTAACCTCCTGAAGAACATTGCCCGGAAAGTGAATGATGAAATCAGAGCAGAGCGGAAAGCCAGGCCCAATGAAAGCCCTGACTCGATATCGAGAAGGATCATGAACCGAGAAATGCCGATGGTTAAGTTGATGGGTTTTATGCCGTCCCATCTCTACTTCGAGATCGGTGTGCTCAATGGCAAATGTAAGGAGCGGTGAGATGGAACAGTTAACAATGCGTCAGGAAGAAGTACTTGGGATTATCGAAAACTACCAGCAGCGTATGGGGTTTCCGCCAACCGTCTACGAGCTGGCAAATCTGATGGGCTGCACATCCGGCAATGCGGCGGCGATTCAAATCAAGGCTCTGGAGAAGAAGGGCTATATCTCTGTCGCTCGCGGCGCAGCCAGGGGGATCACCATTCTGCGGGAGAGTCAGGAGCCTGATGCTGTAAGCATCGTTCGGGCGCTGCTGGTGGGCGATGCTGACGCGCGTCAGAAAGCAGTCTCCTGGCTGGAATCAAAAGGGGTAACGATTTGAAACTGACACTCCCGTTTCCCCCAACGGTCAATTCCTACTACCGCGCCCCTGATAAGGGCGCTTTGAAGGGTAAGCACCTGATCAGCGAGGCAGGCCGTAAATTCAAGAAGAACGTCTATGCCGCAGTGGTGACGCAGTATGGCGGTATACCAAAGCCGGTAACTATTGACGTTGAGGTGAACATTACGCTTTACCCGCCAGACAGACGCCGCCGCGACCTGGACAACTACAACAAGGCGCTCTTTGACGCACTGACCAACGCCAGAGTGTGGGCTGATGATAGCCAGGTTAAGCGCATGCAAATTGAATGGGGGCATGTGGTGAAGCAGGGGAAGGTTGATATGACCATCTCAAAATATCAACGGGATGGAGACTGTTGCCATGCTTCCTCCTAAAAATGAGTGTATTGTAAGCAAGTGCCAGCGAACCGGGAGTGCAGTCCCGCTCGCATTACAACAAGTGGAGAGGCCAATGGATCAGTTATTCGTAATTGATGGCGTTTCTGTACGCCAGTATTTTGAATCTAACTATTGCCTGAATGACCTTCAGAAAGCAGCCATTAACGCTAGTGGTGAAACTCGCTCATCACGATCGATGGAGGTTTACGAGTTCATGCGCTGCCCTGAAACGCAGGCGCTTGTAGAATTGCTCGAAAAAGAAACTACGGGAAATTCCCGTAGTATCCCGGTAATGACTATCCAGGGACGTAATGGCGGTACTTACGTTTGCAAAGAACTGGTTTACGCATACGCGATGTGGATCAGCCCTGCGTTTAATCTCAAAGTAATCCGGACATTTGACGCCCTTCAAAACCCAACTTCGGAAAGCATCACATCAGACAAAATTCAGGCTGGCGTGATCCTGCTTGAATCAGCGGCTAAAATGCTGAACCTCTCAAACTCTTCAAGACTTGGTGCGTACCAGAAGCTTCAGCAAGTAGCAGGACTCCCTGATTTATGCCGCACTACGCCATTGATGCCCCTGCTGGTGCGCCAGACGGTTCAAGCCGTCCAACTCAATCCCTTAGCGCTTTACTCAAAGCCAACAATCTTCGCATCACGGCTAATCAGGTCTACCACATGATGTCCAGACAGGGCATCGTTGAGCAAAAAGAGCGCCGCAGCCGTTCCGGTGTTAATGGCGTGAAGAAGTTCTGGTCTCTCACTGCCAAGGGTTGCCTGTACGGGAAGAACATCACCAGCCCGGCAAACCCACGCGAAACACAGCCGCATTTCTTCGAATCGAAGTTTGCGGAGTTGATGAAAATTATCGATCTCGTTGGCTGAGGTGTAAGTGAGAGCTCTGTTAACGCCGGAAGTTGCTAATGGGCTGGGTATCGTATTGTTCCGTCCCGGTCCTGACCTGATGTACCTGTTCAAACGTGGGCGCGTACTGATTGAAGAAGAGCCGGAGAACTACGCCACCTTTCCAACAGGGGCAATCCCTCCCGCATCTCAACCACTGGCAGAAGAGCCAATGATGAAGGCCGTGTTTGAGAATAAGAAGGTGATAGCGCGTGCTGGTGGGCTTGTTTCACTCGACAGGTGGTTAGAGAGTTCATTCGTCTGTCAGTGGCCCCACAACGACTATCACAGCCCGCATTTTACGCTGTTTCGCCATTATCCAGGCTCAATCAGATTGTGCTGGGCATGTGATAACCAATTACGTGATCAGACCACGGAAAGACTGGCAGGCATAGCGCGTGAAAACCTGGTATCCTGGATTTTATCTGTAGTGCTTCGTGAGCTGGGTTTCAGTGATGACCACCAGCTTACTCTTCCTGAGTTTTGCTGGTGGATGGTGCGAAGTGGCCTGGCTGATGTCATCCCTGAAGGGATAGCGACTAAAGCCATGGGAATGAAGCCAGAAGAGCATCAGTCAGTGATGCGGGAGAGTGACATTGTTCCGCGTCCGGCAGCGACGGAAGTACTGCAGGAAAGGGCGAAAAAGGTACTGACGATAAAGGTTGATGACGAATCGCCGGAATCTTTCATGCTGAGGCCTAAGCGCCGTCGCTGGGAAAATGAGAAGTACACGCGCTGGGTTAAAGCACAGCCGTGCGCCTGCTGTAACAAGCAGGCAGATGACCCCCATCACCTGATAGGCCACGGTCAGGGTGGAATGGGTACAAAAGCGCATGATCTCTTTGTGTTGCCGTTGTGCAGGCTGCATCACCGGGAGCTTCATGATGACACCGTGGCATTTGAGAAGAAATACGGCTCACAACTGGAGCTGATATTTCGTTTTATCGATCGTGCGCTGGCAACCGGCGTACTGGCGTAAGTGGAGAACGCTATGAACCTTGAAGCCCTACCAAAATTTTATTCACCAAAATCGCCAAAGTTGAGTGATGACGCGCCAGCAACCAGCAATGATGCATTGTCTGTGACTGATGTGATGGCTGCACAGGGGATGACACAGAACCGCGCATCATTTGGCTTTTCTGCGTTCCTGGGGAAGTTGGGGATCAGCATCACTGAAAAAGAAAAGGCTATCGCGCTTCTTTCTAATTATGCCCTTGCTCGCTGCGACAGAGTCCCGGCGCTTCGAAAATTGAGCGCTGAAATCAAGCCAAAAGTAATTCGCATTCTCGCTGTTTATGCATTCGAGGATTATTCTCGAAGTGCAAGCACTACACGAATCTGTGACTGCTGTAATGGTGAAGGGTTTATTGATGCCGAAGTCTTCAGCATGAAAACCCACACACCAGGCAAGAATAAAGAATTTGTCAAAATGTCACTGCATATGGGCGTAAAAGATATCAAGCCATCAGCATATGAGGTGCGCAGACAAGTGAGAGAAATAAACCGCGTTCTGTGCCATCAGTGCAAAGGGAAGAAAGTAGTTAGTTCCTCATGCAACGATTGCCATGGTCGCGGTAAGGCCGTAAACCGCGAATTAACTGCAAAGCAGGGAGTACCGGTATTCACCGACTGTAAACGATGCGGTGGTAATGGCTATGCAAGAATGCCGTCAACGGAAGCACTGGAAGCAATACGCCTTGTTACTGATGCCATTTCTCTCGATACATGGAAAAAGTCTGTGAAGAAGTTCTATGACGATCTCATTGAAAAGTTCGAAGTAGAAGAGGCATGGGCTGAAGAGCAATTGCGGCGGGTAACAAAATAAAAACCAGTTAAATTTAGATGTGATATTTACTTTTCCCGAATCTGTGTTAATTTTTATCTAACGATGGGCTTTGTATGTCCACGGTTAGAAAGAATATCAAAAAACCTCGCTTCGGCGGGGTTTTCGCGTTTTTAGGGCTGCCAATTGGTGGCCTTTTTTATTCCCCTCGTTCTGAGAGGACTCACGGCAATAAGAGGGGGCTAAATGTCCGATCCTGTTTCTGGCACTACGGTTGCCGCTGGTGGCCTTATGGGTGCCAGTGTTTTTGGTATCGCAACCGGTATTGATTATGGCGTGGTGTTTGGCGCTTTCGCAGGAGCTGTGTTCTACGTGGCGACAGCAGCAAACATCAGCAGGATGAAGTTGGTTGGCTATTTCGTGACGTCGTTTATTGTCGGCGTTCTCGGCGCGGGGCTTGTCGGTTCGTACCTTGCCAAATGGACAGGCTATAGTGACAGGCCGCTTGATGCACTCGGAGCGGTGGCGGTAGCTGCATTAGCCATCAAACTTCTTACCTTCATCAACAGTCAGGATTTGGGAAGCCTGTTCAGTATGCTTTCGCGATTGCGTGGAGGAGGGGCCAGCAATGGTAACAAGTGATCCTTCAGCGATGATTAATGCGGGTATTTGCGCGGTCATCGTACTTGCTTTGATGTTTTACCAGCGTGGCGGTGCCAGACATCGCCCGATAGTTTCTCTTCTCGCTTACTTCACGGTGCTGGTTTATGCCAGCATCCCGTTCCGCTATCTGTTCGGCCTCTACCAGGAATCACACTGGCTGGTGGTCATCGTTAACATCCTGATATGCGCCGCCGTGCTTTGGGCTCGGGGAAACGTGGCGCGTCTTATTGATGCTCTGAGGCACTAATGAACCAATCACAATTTCAACAGGCGGCTGTTATTAGCGCCGGGTTAGCTGCACGCTGGTTTCAGCCGATTACGGATGCAATGAAAGAGTTCGGCATCACGGAGCCAAAAGATAAGGCGATGTTCATTGCTCAGGTAGGACATGAATCAGCGGGATTCTCTGCGCTGGTGGAGAACTTCAACTACACACCTGCTGCATTACTGACGACGTTTGGACGCCGGGTAACGAACTACCAGGCATCAATGCTTGGACGTGCCAACGGTAAGCCAGCAAGTCAGGAAGCTATCGCAAACCTGGTATACAGCAACCGCCTGGGTAACAAAGCTGCTGGTGATGGCTGGAAATACCGTGGGCGTGGGTTAATTCAGATTACCGGTCTCACCAATTACCGTGATTGCGGTATTGGTCTTAAGCTTGACCTGGTTACTACCCCTGAACTGCTGGAGAAAGACATTAATGCTGCACGTTCTGCTGCATGGTTCTACGCCTCCAAAGGTTGTCTGAAGTACACCGATGACCTGGTGCGCATCACTCAGATTATCAATGGCGGTCAGAACGGCATTAATGACAGACGCGTGCGTTACGCCAAAGCGAAAGCGGTGATTGCATGAGTATTGTAGAAATCATCATTGGTGTTATTGGCGCTATCTGTGTTGCCGCTGCTGGTGGGTTTGGTCTTGGCCACATTCGCGGTACCAGCAAAGCAGAAGCAAAAGCCGATCAACAACGCACTGAAGAAAACGCTGCGGCGAAGATTGCAGTGGCAGAACGTCAGGCAGAAGTAACCAGAGAGGCCAGCAATGTACAGCAGAGTGTTAACCATATGCCTGATGACGATGTTGATCGCGAGCTGCGCAAAAACTTCACCCGCCCCAGTGGTGGTTGATACCGGTTGCCTGTGGACCCGAATTATCTATCTGACCTACAGCGATATCGACGTGCTGGATAAGCAGACGAAGCGCGACATTCTGGCACATAACAAAGCGTGGCAGGCGAATTGCCAGAAGGTGCAAGGAAATGAACATCAATAATGTTAACGCTGCTTCAATATTATGCGAGCAGCTTAAGGAGCTTGAAGGGCAATACTCACTCGTCGTCCGTGGGGAAGGGCTAGGCATAACGATTCAGAGTCGTTATCAGGATGATGCTTTTGTTAATGCGGTACGTAGCAGCGTTACTGGGGAACTTAGCCGACGCATTGGAGCCGTTAAACATCAGCTTAAAGAACTAGGAATAACGTCATTTACCAAAGAGCAGTAGCCATTACAAAGCTCATCTGCTGGTGGGCTTGATAATGGTTATCCCCGTAAGCGGATAATGCAATCAATATACCCTCTAAAGGATAAAACTATGACACCATTAGTTCTGACAGCAGAGCAGATCAAATCCCTTGCAGAATTTGCAGAGCAGGAAGGTCAGCCGTTCTATACGATCGCCCACTCAACCATTCCTGAGTTTGAATCAGAAAGTGGTGAAGTTGTTCCGGCATATGAAGGGCTGATTGCCTACTCCGAGTCAGAGGAACATGGCGTTCTTCAGCTCGACGATTAAGCATTACAGCAGGCATTCACTGAGTGCCTGTGATAATGTCGAATTGTGGTAAATGCGCAGGCTGATGCGCAGCGCGTGGATGTGAAGCGAAGCAAGTCGTGCCGTTGGTTCCCTGCTAAGCGCCAACGGAATTCCGGGTTCAGCACCGGATACCACACCTAATTGAATTGTCAGTGGCTAGGGTAGCTCCTGAAAAGCGGCATCGTCACCGCCTGCCACTGATAACCTGACGAACAACTAAGACGAGGTTGTAGATGAATGGTGAAGAATACCGCGCTTTGATAGCCACTCTTTTTGAAGAGTTAGTAATTGCAAATGGACTGATCAAGGAAATCTGCTCGGTACGAGAAATACCGATACCTGCTGCCTCTATGAAGAGAATGGACAATGCTATTCATGAAGCAAGACATAAAATGTCTGATGGTTTCGAAAGAGATTGGATAAGCGTTGATGAAAGACTGCCGGAAAGCAAAGAGGGTCAGTGGTCGAAAGAGGTAATCGCGCTTAGTGATACTGGTGATGTGTTCAAACTATCCTGTATGGGAACTTACTGGCAGAGAACAACAGCGTTCATTGAATCGAGTTCCAGCAAGATTACTCACTGGATGCCGCTGATATACCCCGATGATTAAAACAGAATGAAAAATAGAGGTCGCTTAGGCGACCTTTTTTATTGCGCTTCGCACGCGCATATCGAAGAGAGTCTTTCAGTAGTGAGCCTGGGTAATGCCGTTAGGTTGCGTTTACCTCTCGGGCGGCGTTGCCGTGCGACAGGCTCACGTCTAAAAGGAAATGCACATGCAGGTCACAATAGATGGTGTCCCGTATGCACCTGTCAATAATTCACACTCAGCGGTAGGGATCGCCATAACTACGCATAACAGACCTGATGTTCTTAAGCGTGCCATCGAGCAGCACATGAAGCATCTTCCGTCCGGTGCGCTGGTGGTCGTCATCGACGATGGCTCAAAGCCTCCCGCTGTTGTACCGGCTAATGTAAAACTGGTTCGTCATGACCAATCATGCGGTATTGTCGCTTCGAAGAACGCCAGCCTGACCGCACTGGTGGATGCCGGGTGTGAGCATCTCTTCCTATGGGATGATGACGCGTGGCCCATCGCCGATAACTGGCATCTTCCCTACATCGAATCTCCCGAGCCGCACCTGGCTTACCAGTTTCTCGATCTTGCTGGGCCGAGAAAGCTTAATGATATGGCCGTGCTGTACCGGGATGATAAGCACATCGCTTACACCGGACAACGCGGTGTGATGCTGTATTACCACCGCAGCGCTATTGAGAAGGTTGGCGGTTTCGATCCGGTTTATGGTCGCGGCATGTACGAGCATCCAGATCTGGCGCTACGCATTCACAATGCCGGTTTATCGACCTGGGCGTTCGCTGATGTGGTCGGATCTGAAAAACTGATTCATTCAATGGATGAGCACGAAGAGGGTACGCGCTCAATTCCACGACCTGACCGAGAGGCGCTGGTAAAAAGAAACGTTGGCATATTCAATGCTCGCCGTGACAGCGGTTATACAGGCTTTTCCTCTTATAGCAGAAATCCAAATCTGGTGATTACGACGCTACTCACAAGCCAGCCAGACCCACAGCGCGGCGGAAAGATGAAACCCGACCCGCAGGTTCTGCAATCATGGGCTGACTCAATATCCGGCGCACTACCAATTGTCTTGGCTGACGAATTGAAAGAGTCGCCAACTGGTGCTGGTTTAAGTGAAGTCCCGCTGGTGGACATGAGCCCATACTTTGCTCGCTGGCTTCACATCTATCAGTTTCTACGTGCGCACCCTGAGTATCACCTTGTCTGGTGCACTGATGGTACTGACGTTGAAATGTTGCGAGAGCCCTGGGCAGAAATGCAGTCGGGTAAAATTTACGTTGGCTCAGAGCACAAGACGTATTCCGACGAATGGATGAAAGCAAATCACCACGGCAAGGCGTATAGCGATTTCATCGAGCAACATCGCGATGAACCACTGCTAAATGCTGGCTTGTTAGGTGGTAACCGTGAAGACGTTATGGAGTTCGCGCATCGTATCATTCGTCAGTATTACCTGATTGAAAGTCATCGCTTCTGGAAGATTGAAAGAGCGCCTGAAACGAAGGTTGATATGGGTGCATTCGGCATGGTGGCGAAGTCATTTGGAGACAAGGTTATTACCGGGCCCAAGGTTCACACCATCTTCAAGTCTGAAGGCGTTGGCAAGGAGTTGGCATGGTGGATGCACAAGTAAAGTTTGTGGTTGTTGGTCACCATCTGCGCCACAAACAAGCATTAATTCTGGCTGAGTCGATAGGTGCATTACTGCTTATCGACACGGGAGATAACGGTGCTAACTGGAATCACCGCCGCGCTCTTGAATGGGCAGAAGAGCAGTCTTGCCGAGTGGTCATTTTAGAAGACGATGCAATTCCAGTTGATGGGTTCACCAACAAACTCGTTAAGTGGATTGAGCGCTTCCCTGATGCACTGGTTTCTTTCTATCTCGGTACTGGTCGTCCTCCACAATATCAACTCGATATAGCATCAAAGCTAATCGCAGCAGATAAGAGCAGAACTGATTACATAACACTTTCACGTCTGATCCATGGCGTCTGCTACAGCGTACCGCATCAGCATATCAAGCGAGTTCTTGATAAATGGAACCACGGCAAAGCAGCAGATTATGCAGTAGGTGATGCTTATGGTGGCCCTGTTGTTTATCCATGCTACTCGCTCGTTGACCATGCTGACGGACAGCCGGTAGAACCAGCGCGAGACAACCAGCCACGTACAGAACGCCGAAGAGCATGGAGGTTACATGTCTAAACTAAAGACACTACAGCCACGCCTTAAAGCTATCGACACGCGGCGCATCAAACCTATCTATGGTGAGCATCGTCGAGTCAGTGGCAGTGCCAGGGTAAGCCTGAAGCGACGTATCTATGTTCGCGACGGTGGTCATTGCTGCATGTGCAAGCGAGTAGTAGACCTGCATGACAGTGAGCTTGACCACCGCATTGCTCTACAGTTCGGCGGTGACAACGATGAGCGCAACCTTTGGACGCTGTGCATCGAGTGTCATTCAGGTAAGTCATCGCGAGAAGCATCAATGAACCAGCCTGATGGTGAGGCTCTGAAGCACTCTGTGCCGAAAGATAAATCACAATCTGGCATCGTAATTCTCTGACCAAACACCGGGGGGGTATCAGTGGGTGTCAACGCCGATCGCGCTGGACACCGCGCCCCCTCTCACGCGTAGAAAAAATTCCCTTTTGGAGGGTGTTAACGTGTTAACAGGACAGAAGCGCAAGTTCGCACAGGCGCGGATGTCCGGTTCATCCCAGGCTGAAGCAGCCCGTAAGGCCGGTTACTCCGAGAAAACCGCAAGGTCTCAGGGTTCACGGCTGGCAAAAGACCCGGATATCATCGCTTACATTGAAAAAAATGGAGCAGGTGATAAGCCTTCAAAATTTGTTGGGCTGCCAATTCCTCCATCAGCGAAGGTGGGAAAAGATCTACCCATGGAGGTAGAGCCAGTACCGACCCTGAACAAATATGAAGATCCTCTTGAATTCCTGAAATCTGTCATGAATGACCCAACTCTTGAACTTGATGACAGAAAAGACGCAGCGAAGGCGATGCTTCCATACATTCATCAGAAAAAAGGTGAGGGTGGGAAAAAGGAAGCGAAAGGCGCAGCCGCAAAAAATGCAGCCAATAAGTTTGCCGTTCCTGCACCGCCGAAACTTGTTGTAAACAACCGGGGGTGATTAATGCCAGAATGGACTACAGCATGCCCTGACTGGAGTGAACGACTTAAGCGCGGTGATTCGATAATTCCACCACCGATTTATCCTGAACAGGCAGAGATAGCGCTTAATATTTTCAAGCAACTGAAAATAGTTGATGCGCCAGGCTCTCCAACGTTTGGTGAGTCGTGTGCCAATTGGGTGTTTGATCTGGTTGCGGCGCTTTTCGGTTCGTACGATGCCGAAACAGGAAGGCGGCATATCACGGAAGTTTTCGTACTAATACCGAAAAAAAACAGTAAATCTACACTTGCTGCCGGAATTATGATGACGGCACTGCTTCTCAACTGGCGACAAGCTGCCGGCTACACAATTATTGCCCCAACTGTAGAAGTAGCAACGAACGCATTTAACCCCGCTCGCGATATGGTTAAGCGTGATGATGACCTTGATGATCTTTGCCAGGTACAAACCCATATTAGGACCATTACTCACCTGGTGAGCGATACCACGCTGAAGGTTGTTGCAGCAGATGCAAACACTGTTTCTGGGATTAAATCAGTAGGAACGCTGATTGATGAACTTTGGCTATTCGGAAAGCAGGCAAATGCGGAGGATTTACTTCGTGAAGCGATAGGTGGTTTGGCATCTCGTCCTGAAGGATTCGTGATGTACACTACTACGCAATCAAACGAACCTCCAGCCGGTGTTTTTAAACAAAAACTTCAGTACGCTCGCGACGTTAGAGACGGGAAAATTATTGATCCAAACTTTCTTCCCGTTATTTTCGAACACCCGCCAGAAATGGTTGCCAACGGCGATCACCTTCTTCTTGAAAATATGCCGATGGTTAACCCTAACTTGGGGTATTCGGTCGATGAGCAGTTTCTTAATCGTGAGTTTAGGAAAGCCAAAGAAGCAGGAGAAGAAGCATTTCGTGGATTCATGGCAAAGCACGCGAACATAGAGATTGGTTTGGCGTTACGTGCTGACCGATGGGCAGGTGCTGATTTCTGGGAGCAACAAGCAGAAAGGGTAAGTTTTGAAGAAATTATTCAACGCAGCGAGGTCATCACGGTTGGTATTGATGGTGGTGGTCTTGATGACCTACTTGGACTGTCAATAACCGGCAGAGATAAAGACACGCGAAAATGGATATCCTGGAGCCATGCTTGGGCCCACGAAATTATGCTTGAACGCCGTAAAAGCGAGATATCGAAACTGCGTGATTTTGAAAAGGCCGGAGACTTCACCATTGTGAAGCGAGTTGGTCAGGACACAGAGCAAGTTGCAGAGTACGTCAGCAGAATTTATGAAGCTGATTTGCTGGATAAGATTGGTATTGACCCGGCAGGCGTTGGGCAAATTCTGGATGCACTGGTTGAGGCAGGAATCCCTCCTGAACTGGTAGTCGGTATCAGTCAGGGCTGGCGACTTGGCGGCGCGATAATGACTACCGAGCGAAAACTTGCTGAAGGCGTCCTGATCCACGGCGGTCAGCCGATGATGGCCTGGTGCGTTGGTAACGCAAGGGTAGAACCTAAGGGTAACGCCATCCTGATTACCAAGCAGGCCAGTGGGAAGGGGAAAATTGACCCCCTTATGGCGCTATTTAATGCCGTCTCGTTAATGGCACTGAATCCAGAGGCGAAGAAACAAGATTACCAGGTATTTTTCATATAACACACACGTCAGTTAATGACCCGCTACGGCGGGTTTTTTCGTTTCTGGAGGACAGAAAATGAAGCTTGACCGCGCATGTACCATCATGACGGTGAAAGCGGTGGATGAGGATAAACGGATTATCACCGGCATTGCCTCCACACCATCACCAGACCGTGACGGCGACATTATGGAGCCTGACGGCGCGAAGTTTGGCAGTGAAAACCCGTTTTTATGGCAGCACGACAGGTCTCAGCCCATCGGTAATTGCTCGGCGAAAAAGGTGAAAGAGGGGCTGCAAATTACAGCTCAACTTGTTAAGCCAACACCTGATATGCCATCGCAGCTGGTGGCCAGACTTGAAGAAGCGTGGGCATCAATTAAGTCAGGACTTGTAAAAGGTCTGTCGATTGGTTTTAAGCCCATCAAATACGCTTATCTCGACTCTGGCGGCATTCAATTCCTCGAATGGGAGTTACTAGAAGTCTCTGCCGTAACCATTCCCGCTAATTCTGAGTGTTCAATTCAGACAGTTAAATCTTTTGACCGCCAGTTACTCGCCGCGCTTGGCAATGAGAAACGCGTGGTTAAAGCAAATCAATCCGCTGGCGCTACAGCACAAAAACAAACTTCTCAAAAAGGAAAACCAACGATGAATATCGCTGAACAGATCAAAAGTTTTGAAAACAAGCGTGCAGCGCTGGCCGCTTTACTGAATGACATCATGAGCAAAGCTGCTGATGAAGGTCGCACTCTGGATGTAGAAGAAACTGAAAGCTACGACAACACCTCTACGGAAATCAAATCGGTAGACGAACACCTGAAACGCCTTCGTGACATGGAAGCCAGCATGGCATCAACCGCGAAGCCGGTGACCAAAACTGCAAACGGTGAAGTTACTGTGATTAATAACGGGCCGTCCATCATTCGCGTAGAGCCGAAACTGGAAAAAGGTATCGCTTTTGCCCGTTTCGCAAAGTCACTGGCCGCTGGTAACGGTAGCCGATCTGAAGCCCTGCAGATTGCGAAAAACCAGTATCCTGATGACACTAAACTTCATCATGTCCTGAAAGCGGCGGTTAGTGCCGGTACTACTACAGACCCGACCTGGGCTGGCGCACTGGTAGAATACCAGGATTACGCACAGGACTTCGTTGAATTCCTGCGTCCGCAGACCATTATTGGTCGCTTTGGTCAGGGTAATATCCCTTCTCTTCGTCAGGTTCCATTCAACGTTCGTATTCCAGCGCAAACCTCAGGCGGTTCAGCAAGCTGGGTAGGTCAGGGTAAAGCAAAACCTCTGACTAAATTTGACTTTGCCACCATCACCTTCGGTTTCTCCAAAGTGGCATCTATCGCAGTGTTGACCGAAGAACTGATCCGCTTCTCTAACCCATCTGCTGATGCTCTGGTGCGAAATGCACTGGCAGAAGCGGTGATCGCGCGACTGGATACAGACTTCATTGACCCTGCTAAAGCGGCGGTCGCTGATGTTTCTCCGGCATCTATCACCAATGGCATCACTGCTATTCCTTCTACCGGTGATCCTGATACTGATGCTTCTGCAGCATTTGGTCAGTTCATTACGAACAACCTGCAGCCGAATGGTGCGGTATGGCTGATGTCCAGCACTACGGCACTTACTCTGTCTATGCGTAAAAACGCGCTTGGTCAGAAAGAATACCCGGATATGACCATGCTGGGCGGTACGTTCCAGGGCTTGCCGGTGATCGTTTCACAGTACGTTGGCAACCAATTGGTACTGGTTAACGCACCAGATGTTTATCTGGCAGATGATGGTGGCGTCGCCGTTGATATGTCTCGCGAAGCTTCTCTGGAAATGCAGAGCGCTCCGACCCACGACAGCACAACGCCAACTCCAGTTGAATTGGTTTCGATGTTCCAGACTAACAGCGTGGCAATTCGTGCTGAGCGCTGGATTAACTGGAAACGCCGCCGTGATGCAGCCGTAGCTGTTATTTCTGACGTTGATTACAGCACTGGTTCAACCAGCTAAGAAGGAGGGCGGGGGAAACCCCCATAAGCGCTAACTTAAGGGTTGTGGTATTACGCCTGATATGATTTAACGTGCCG
>OBZW01000230.1_pt1 | contig 47705 bp, 33 predicted proteins | sample 1477021 | NCBI WGS metagenome assembly OBZW01 (sample SAMEA2580262, study PRJEB22360) | human gut metagenome | biome: human gut; feature: human-associated habitat; material: faeces | place: Denmark | collected 2008/2010
TCAGAATATTCTGAATATATTCCTTTATTTCTTCCACACTGTACCCTGTTTCTGTAGGCCTTCCAATCACTACAAGCGTTACCCCGGTCTCTCTGGCAGCCTCCAGTTTTTCCTCAAACCCCCCCGCTTTGCCTGATTCCTTTGTCACAAAATAGTCTGCTCCTGTGTATTTCAGCATGGCAGTATTTAATTCTTTCGAAAAGGGTCCCTGCATAGCGATGAGATGGGAGCCCTTGAATCCAAGCTCCACGCTCTCTTCCACGGACTCTTTTGTCGAAAGAACCCTGGCAAAGCAGCGTTCTTTGTAATGGTCGATCGCTGTGTACAGCCTTAATTCTTTGCTCCCTGTGGAAATGAATATCCGGCCTTCCCGTGTTTTGAGATACTCTACTGCTTCTGCCACGGAATTTACAATTACAATATTGCGGTAAGAGCCTGCGCCGCCTGTCCTGCTTTCGTCCCGCAGACAGCGGATATAACCGGCGCCGCTCCCCTTACAGGCATTTTGAATATTCTCCGTGGCCAGGCGCGCAAAGGGATGAGTGGCATCGATCACAAGCCTGATCTGATTCTCCCTAATAAATCCGCAGATAGCCTCTTCATCCATCCGGCCCGTTATGACCCGGATATTTTGAATTCCTTCCACGCATTCCATTCCGTACTCTGTAGCCGTACTGACGAAGGCTGGCGCAGACAACGTGCCTAAAAATTCAGCCAGCATTCTTCCTTCTGATGTTCCCGCAAACAGCAGAATAATCATTCTTCCGTTCTCCATATTCCTTTTCCTCCATCTTTTCCGCAGCCTATTAATATCTGATACTTAGATTTTATTTTAAGTAAAGCAACTGGCATATCCTGGAAATATTCCGGTTGTGTTTAAACCTCTTTCACAGTATAATATATCACATAGCAAATTGAAACCACAAACATAAGGGAGCTTTTATATGTTTTTTAATCTAATTGGAATTATTCGGAAAGACTTAGACCTAAAAGAAACCTATTTTAAAAGTGCGGAAAATGAAATTGCAAAGAAAAATCTGATCCTGCTTCAGATTTCCAGTCTGCTCAATGTCCTTCTCCTTGTCTTATTTTACATAATAACCCCGTTTATCATTAAAGGCTGGACAATCACATTACAGCATTTTCTTTTTCTCCCGGCGGCACTGGCCGTTTTCATCATCTCTACAGTTTACGCAAAGACAGGCCGCAGAGACAAGCGCGTGATAACCGGCATCTGCCTGGCTTTCGAAGTCACGCTGTTTGCTTTTGTTATTTCTATAGATGTCTTTCCTTACCCGGATGCTCCCAGTTCTTTCCTACCGCTTTTATATATTGCGTTTCCAGCGCTGTTCATTCTCCGTTTCCGCCAGATGTTCACGATCATGTTTCTGGTCGAGGTCGTATACGCCGTTGCAGTCATACAGATCAAAAATCCGCTGATGGCAGAAAACGACATCTTTAATTCTGTCGTTGCCTTTATCTTTTCGCTGGCAGTCGCCCACGTAATCCTGAAACTCCGCGCCGATGACCACGACATACGCAGCCGCTACAAACGCCTGAGCATGCTGGATTCCCTCACCGGCATTCTAAACAAAAAGTCCTGTGAAAATGCAATTTCCCAGTATCTGAATACAAACGCCCCCGTGCATTGCGCCTTGCTCTTTCTAGATCTGGACGATTTCAAAAAGATCAATGACACCATCGGCCACTCAGCAGGAGACCGTCTTCTGGAAGAGACCGGAAAATTACTCCACAAAACATTCCACGCATCAGATATCATCGGCCGTGTCGGCGGAGATGAATTCATGGTGCTGCTCACAAACTACCATGATTCAAAAGAGTCCCTGAAAAAGAGGTGCACCGCCTTGCAGCACACTCTCCAGCAGATCATGCAGAACCACGGAGTCCAGGCTACCTGCAGCATAGGCGCACTCCTGGTCAAAGGACAGTCCATCAGCTTCCAAACCGCATACACCCTAGCCGACACATACCTGTACGATGCCAAATCCTCCGGAAAAAACAACTGCATAGTCCAAACCCTGCCCAAAGAATGATCTCAGCAAGCACTTAATAAAGGAGCGCATGCGTATGAATACGCTGACTGCTTCAAAAAACCGGTGCCGGATATGTGTGCTCCATACCCACATATCCGGCACCGGTTTTTTGAAACAGTCAGCAGTACGGGTACAAATCGCAGCGGCATATACAGCCCCTATGTGTTCCCAGCATCACTGACATGGAGCGCCCCCTTCTAACTCATTCCCCCACCCATTCATGGATCTCGCCGCAGGCAATCATTTCGCCGCTGTCCCCTGACGGCTGTGTCTTAAAATCATCCGGGTTCATATGGATGACCACTGTTCTGCCGACCACATCATCCGGGTAAAATCTCCCGGTATATACCGCACTGCAGGCTGCACCGTGTGTAGACAGCAGAGGCGGCAGATCGCCGGCATGTTCCGGGTGATCCGTATGTTCGGGATTAAAATGTCCATCGGCATCTGCGAAAGGCTCCTCAGCATTCCCGGAACATTGTTTCCCTTCATGAATGTGGAAGGCAAAAAATCTGCTCATGTCCGGCGCATTTTCATCCGGCAGCCCGTATACCTCAGCCAACACGATCGTCCCTCCGTATACTTCATAGAAATAAACCATTCCATGGATCTCTGGATATTTATCCGATCCTTTTATCTTTGCAGAAGCTTCCGGCATTCCGTTTAATTTTTCAACCATATCATCATCCTCCTCTGCTCAGTATATGCAGCAGCCCGGAGGATGTTCATGCTTTGCGTAAACAAAAATCACTGCGCCTATTCAAAATACATATAGTCCATATAAAATTCATTAAAATGTTTATCGTTGGAGAGCTGTACTTCCGATGAACTCTCCAGAATACGCCGCACGCGCTCTGTGCAGTCGCTGCTTAACAGGTATGTCCGGGTTCCTTTCAGGCAGCTGTTTCCTACCGCCTCAATCTTATCTTGGCATTCTTCCGGAAGCAGCCCGATTCCCACGGCTTTTACGATATCCATCTTATATCCAAAGCCTCCTGCAATATAAATAGCCCCAATATCATCATAGGATGCGCCGAAGTTCAGGATCAATGTCTCAAGCCCGGCACGTACTGCGGACTTGGCGAGCTGTATTTCCCTTACATCCTTCTGGAAAAATGAGATCCCCGTCCCATCGCTGCTGACAGCAAGCGGAAAGCCGTCGTCGAAATAATCTTCCTCCATAAGCCCAGTCTCATCCACAAGTTCCGCCTTTACCAGCTCATATACCATATCGATCACCCCGGTGCCGCAGATGCCGACAGGTTCGGCATCCTGGATCGTCCCGGTAACTGCATGGCCGTCCTTCAGTTCGACTTTGCAGATTGCTCCCGGCACGCTTCCCGTGCCAAAGGTAATATTGCCGCCCTCGAATGCAGGGCCCGCTGCCGTTGAAGTCGTCAATATCCTGTCCTTATTGCCAATCGCCATCTCCCCATTGGTACCCAGATCCACCAGGACAGACACCTTTTCTCTCTTATCAAAATCCAGAGAATACAGGCCCGCTACAATATCGCCGCCCACATAAGTAGAAATTCCAGGGAAAATCACTACCTCAAAGTCCCTGTCTTCCTGTTCAAACAGTTCTTTGTAAGTTGTATGTATGGTGTCAATGTTAACTGGCGTGAAAGGAAATACGCCCAGTGTTTCACAGGAGTACCCCATCAGCAGGTGTACCATAGTCGTATTGGCTCCGATTATCATCTTCTCCACCCGGATCTTCCCATTTTCTGTCAGGCTCTCAATTCCCTGCATCAGGTCAGTCTGGATACTTTTCCTCAGGGCTTCTCTTTTCCCGCCGTCTGCTCCTCATCCGCCAGAACCGCGAATTCTTCTTCCTTATGCAGCCCGACAGCGATCACGCAGTCGTCCTCAGGATAAGCCTTACATGCCAGACGGTATCCCTCCTGCAGCTGCTCCCCGCTGAAGAACTTCCTGTCCTGCTCTGTAGGCGCAATGTCCCCTTCAAGGACCTGTATCCCGCATTTACCGCAGGTTCCCCTGCCCGCACAGACTGCCGGCAGGAAGATTCCCTGTTCCTGGAGAAGTTCCATCAGCGAATATCCCTTTCTGCCCTCCAGTACTCTGATGTCGCCTCCGTCATGGAGCGTGATTGTGTAATCTGAGACATTTCTAAGGCTGCAGCCGACATTGGGGCAGCTTGCACAATTATGATGGATACGGAACATGTCCGAATGATCCGTAGTCAGGTAAACCTGACAGGTCGTCTTGACCGGTTCATACATACAGCTGTCCAGTACACGGATCCCTGCACTGTTTTCTCTTCCGGTCACCTCCAGCGCCTTTTTCTGGGCCTCCATCGGAATATCCTGGGGCGCCTCCAGGCGGCGGGAAACACCACATTTTTTCTCCCTGCACATGGCGATAATATAGGGCTGAAGCTGATGGTCCATCTGGAAAAGATAGTCATCCGCAATGGCATCCGCCAGCATACCGCCAAGATAATCCCCCTCATTGAACAGCTGTGTGGACCACTGGCTCAGCTGACCGCCCACCGAAGTGACACAGTAGAGCGCCTGATGGATTCCCTCTCCATACCGGCTGAGGTCAAATCCCTCCACATCACCGAATTCCAGCAGTGCGATTGGCTCTATTTTTTTATATGCTTCCGCTAGCATTTCCTCATATTCTTCCACTACATCATCGTAGGTAGCGCTGTCTTCATAACAGTCTATCAGGGCAAATACATTTTCTCTGCATATCTCTATATTAAATTCCGTTATTTTCATGTTCTTATCCTCTCTCAACTGTCGGAAGCCGAAGCTCTGCCCCGCAGTTTTGACAACCATATCCGTACTTGCCCAAACCCCCGGGCAGGTATCAGTAATTCATTCATTTTCCAGTATAAAAAGAAAAACTCCTTGTAAAAAGAGTTTGCTGCTGACACACTTTATATAATTCAAACGGAATCCTGTTTCCCACCCAAAACAGGTCCATAGGGATATGTAAGTATCCTGGCTCACGTTTCATCCTAGGAATGCCTTCTCATCCTGACGGACAATGGCTGTTATTCTTCGTCCACGTTTACAGTAGGGGTAAGCCTGCACCGGATTTACACCGGTTTCCTTCACTTGATGCTCTTTGTCACTACAATCCGCACTTTTTCCCAAAGGGCTCTTATTTCTCCAAAACTGCTTTCTTCGCAACTTCTGCTGCTGTTGCTGCATCTGGTGTATAGTAGTCTGCACCAATCTGCTCTGCAAAGCTGTCATTAACCGGAGCGCCGCCAACCATAACGATATACTTGTCGCGAAGTCCCTTTTCGTTCAGCTGGTCAATGCAGTCCTGCATCTTCGGCATTGTTGTTGTAAGAAGAGCTGACATACAGATCACGTCCGCGCCTACTTCTTCAGCCTTATCGATAAATACAGCCGGTTCCACATCTACACCGATGTCATGGATCTCAAATCCAGCTCCTTTAAGCATCATTACGACAAGGTTCTTGCCGATATCATGAAGGTCTCCCTGTACTGTACCGATTACAGCTTTTCCAACCGGCTCATTACCTACCTCAACCAGTTTTGGCTCCAGGACTGTAAGACCTGCATTCATAGCTCTTGCAGCTACCAGAACTTCCGGTACAAATACTTCGTTGTTCTTAAACTTTGCACCAATGATCATCATTCCTGATAAAAGACCTTCATTCAGAATCTCTTTTGGATCGAGTCCCTCATCCAAAGCCTCCTGTACCAGTGCCTTTACGTTCTTTGCTCTTCCTTTTTGAAGGAATTCTGAAATTTCCTGAATCTTTGACATTTTACATACCTCCATCATTCATTAAGCGTGTCTGCTTTAGTTATTATTCTACAATATCTGCTGCTCTGTTTTTAGTAATTTTTTTGGAACTCTTTGTACAAATATTTCTTTTTTGTTTACTTTTTCAGTTCCGCGGCAAGATCAGGATACCACTCCATCGCTTTTTTCAAAGACTTTTTAACGGGCAGGCCATTTCCGGAAAGAATCACCAGATCATTGACGTGTTCCGGCTTCCCTTCAAACCTTTCAGCCTGGTAGATACTGCCCACGCAGTTCACAAGATAAATCTCCCCCTGCACTTCAACAAATCCTTTGACGCGGTAAGTATCATCCAGAAACATTTCAATGAATTTCTGAAGTTTTTTCAGTTCCAATCCCGGCTTCAAACGGAGCAGGTATTTTTTCAAGGTAATATCCGCACTCTGTATCACGGGCTCTTCCGGCTGGTTATCCGGAGGAGCGGCAGGATTCAGCCAGCCTCTTTCGATCCGGCCGAAGGTGGTCGTATGTACAGGAACCTCCGGGCGGTGTTTTCTGATAATGCCCTTTATTTCCTCAATCTGTTCTTCGGATGCCAGATCTGTTTTATTGACCAGCACAAGATCACTGACCGCCAGCTGCTTCTTTACCACGACCGCCGTCTCATAAACCTTCAGAAACTGTCTCGCATCAACCAGGCAGATGCTTCCCATGTATTCCACATCTGAGAATTTGCCTTCCTGATGCAGGATTTTTCTGACATTCATAGGATTGGAGAGGCCGGAAGCCTCCACAATTATAATGTCCGGTTTTTCCGAAAGGGCTTTTTCAAGCACTTCCTCGAATTTATCCAGCCTGCATGAACAGAATATGGAACCGTTGTTGATCTCATCCAGCGCCGTTCCCAGTTCTCTTAGAAGCTCTCCGTCCACGCCTTCTTTTCCAAATTCATTGATAATCAAATGCAGCCGGTAGTCTGACAATTCATTTATAAAATTTTTTAAAAAAGTAGTTTTACCGGCTCCTAAAAAGCCGGTAATTAAATACAGTTTACTCATTATTTCATACCTCATTCTGCTGCTTAGCAGCAGACCCGCCCGTTAGGGCATGTGTTACGGGATGCCCTTGGGTATACCTCATTCTGCTGCTTAGCAGCAGACCCGCCCGTTAGGGCATGTGTTACGGGATGCCCTTGGGTATACCTCATTCTGCTGCTTAGCAGCAGACCCGCCCGTTAGGGCATGTGTTACGGGATGCCCTTTGGGTATACCTCGTTCTGCTGCTTGGCTGCAGACCCGCCCGTTAGGGCAAGAATTACGGTGTGCCCTTAGGACATAACAGCCTTGATTGCTGCCTCCAATTCTTCTTTCGCAGGTACAAGAGAACGGAATTTTAATTCACCGTTGATATACATAGACGGAAGGTTCGGAACCCCCATTTTCTTGCAGCGTGCAATGTTCTCCTTGATCGTAAACTTATACTCGATCATATCAATTGCATCACCGAATGTCTCCTTTGCCTCATTGGCAGCGCCCATCATATACGTACATGCCGCACATGTTGCAGAATCCAGTGTAAATACTTCTACCAGCGGTTTCTCCAGATGCTCGTAATCCGGCAGTTCTATTTCAATGTCCTCGTCTGCAGCAACATAGTTTTTCAGGATTTCTCTTACGGAGTCCGGCTCGTGGATTGCCTGTACTACACCGATTGTGTTCTCAACAGGAACAGCATACGGCATATCACAGCCCGGAGCAAGGATGAAGTTTTTCTTGTTCGGCATATTATCCAGAAGGTCGATCACGAACTTCATATTATCCTGCTGTGTACCGTGCAGCATGACCGTTGTCAGCGGGATATTTCCGCCAAGTGCCACGTTGTACTTATCCGTGATCGCCTTTGCTGCAAGCAGGTCCACGTTCTCATCGATAGAGATGGAATCAGGGCCTGTCTGGCACATTACCTCGATGTTCCTTGTCGCATCGCCGCATACAAAGAAGGAAGACAGTGCGCCCAGTTCTCTGATATGGTCAAACAGCTTCTTGAACGGTGCGCTCATGAACATCTCAAAATGATCGGAAGAAATCTGGGAAATCAGCGGATCCACTACTGCGATCACATCCATACCTGCTTCTATATAGTATTCGGCCATCTTCATAGCAATCGCATCACAGTATTCCAGGAATTCAATCACTGCATCCTCATCGTCGTACATATCCATGAAAATGTCATTGCCGCGCAGATGTGTTGCCAGTGTAAAAGGTCCGCAGATCAGGCCGTATAATGCAGTTGTATCACCGACCGCTTCTTTCATACGCTTCATAACGTCCATGATCATAGGAATACGACCGGATTCTTTTGTCGGAATCGTGCAGTAGCAGGGTGTCTCCAGCTCCTCTTCTCCTTCCATCGGATGGCTGGCTACAGACGGCGGAGCGTCGTCCGCCCACACCAGATTACATCCCAGGCATTCCGCCTCAACCTGCAGGTCAAAGATAACTGGCTGTCCCGCCGGTTTATACAACTTATTCACTTCCATCAGAGATTCAAACAGTTTGTCCCCGTCCTGGAGCACTTCCGTAGCTGTATATCCCAGAAGGCTGCCCGCATGCACGCCTGCAAATGGTACCCACGCTACCTGGTCTGTCTCCTCGTGGTGCAGTGTTTTGATAAGAATTTCTTTCTGGTTCATTTTGCTTCCTCACTTTCTTTTTACTATATTTTATCTTAAATACTTTCATGATCCACATGTATCATAGTCTGCCTGTGCAAGCATTGCCCTGACTTCGGGTATGGAACAGCCCCGGTTTGTCCCGGTTTCAACGCTGCAGTCCCTTGGGTTAATCCCGATCTCCGCATACAGCTGGTTTACGCCCGCGAGCAGCGCCATCTGCTTCGGCTCATGGACATTCATAGACTGTTTGGGCCTGGTTACCAGCCTTGCCGCAGCGACAATCTTGGTCAGTTCCAGATCTGTAATCTCTCCTTTATCAAAAAGAGGTGTACCCGGCACGCCTACCCGTTTCATACAGGCCATAACATTTACACCGTATTCTCTGGCGCGCAGCATTTCATCTGCAATCTGTTCGTATGTATGTTCCGGTCCGATGGGCTCTACACAGTAGATCAACTCCAGGCCCGCCGCTTTAATGGCATCCAGAGTCGCAATTCTTTGCTCCTTTGGAAGATCCGTATCCTGTCCCTCGTTCATTCTGACAATATGGTAAACGCCTGTGTATCCCACTTCCTTAAGCCGCTTTGCCGTTTCCAGTCCAAAGTCACCAATATTGGCAATAAACATCATCTCCGGTGTCAGCAGTTTTTTCACTTCTCCGGAAACCTCCAGAAATCTCTCAACCCCGTAATCCGCCGTGGTCATAAGAAACAGGGCGTCCGCCTTCTCCTCCACTGCCCTGGAGGCTTCTGCAAGTATATCTTCCAGCGGCTTTTCTGTTTTATCCTCTACTACAAAACTATCCCTGGCTAGGGAACAGAACTTGCAATTCCCGGTACATGGCGCACTGTTGAGCCCAATCTGTGCAAATACATATCCCTTTCTTCCATACTCTTTTCTGGAGAGTTCATTCGCCTTAGCCAGTAATGCATAAAACTCCGAAGAATGACTGTCTATACTAAGAAGTTTTACTGCATCGTCCTTTGTCAAATCCCGATTCTCATCAACTTTCCTGAAGATTGCTTCAAGTCCGTCGACATGATTATAAAAAGAAATCATCACTATGCCTCCCATCTGTTCTGAATTCATAGTAAGATTTCTTTTCTTTTATTTCTTGCAATTTCTATAGCTAAATTGTGATTTTTTTAAGGTGTTTCAAATACTCTATATTCTATCAGGCGTACTTATTGTTAGAATTTATCTATTGATTGCACACAGAATAGAAAATGAATTCTTTTAGTAACAAAAAAGTATGGTTAATTTTGTTGCTGACAGATATATAGTTTAGTGTTGATATATTGTATACTTTTACGTAGATAAGTTAATGTATGTTGTGCAATTTTAACACAAACACACCATAATCAAAAAGATTTATAAAGGAGGAAGAGTATTTATGGAAGCAACAACAAATGACCAGTACTTATGTTTCACCTGTGGCACACCCCCTGAGGAAGTAGAGGACCGTGAGGTAAAAAAGAGTGCATGTCCCCGTGCGAGAAAATTATTGCAGGAATTTTATGATGCAAAGATTTCTCTTGACACAACGTTCCCTTACTGGTACACAAGAACCTGGATAAAAGAAGAGGGGCAGCATCCGCTGGTTCGCCGCGGACTTGCAATGAAGAGTGCATTCTCCCACCTTGAGGCAGCAATCCGCCCTGATGAAATATTAGTTATGAGCCGTAATAAGTATGTCCGTGGCGCCAGTATCACTCCGTGGACAGCAAACGAGTTTCCTCTGAGCGATGAAGAGCGTGCAAAGAAAGACAGCAAGAAGGCTTCAAATAAGGCTCTTGAAGAAATTACGATACTTGCAACCGGGGGCGGCGTCGTTTCTGAAAGCACCCCGGAGGTTCTCTCTATGGCACGCCGTTATGGTATGCGCGTTGAAGAACATGCGGCTTTAATAGAAATTTGCCGTTACTGGCAGAACAAGTCTGCCGAGGATACATGTTGGAAGTGGGGTACCCTGCATCCCGAGTATGATACCCTTGTCAATTTCAAGAATGCTGTCCTTATGGCTGCCGATATGGAGTACGGCAACCGTCACGGACGCAGTGTCACAAACTACCAGATCGTGTTTGAAAAAGGCTTCCAGGGTATGATTGACCGCTGTAAAGAGCTGATTGCTGCTAATGTGGGCGATGGTACTGCAGTAGATAAAGTTGCTTACTGGCAGGCTACAATTTATGCAATCGAAGGCGTACAGATTTGGGTTCGCAAGTATGCCGCTGAAGCAACCCGTCTTGCTTCTCTTGAAAAGGACGCAGAGCAGAAGGCCGTTTTCGAAGCCATGGCAGCGCGCCTTGAGTGGATTTCATCGAATCCGCCCCGTGATTTTATGGAAGCCCTTCAGCTCCACTGGACCTGCCAGCTTGAAGTTTATAACGAAATGCAGGGCTCTGGATTTTCTCCCGGACGCCTTGGCCAGGTTCTCTATCCCTACTGGAAAAAGGATATTGATGAAGGCAGAATTACCAGAGAACAGACTCTTGAGGTTCTCGAATGTATGCGTGTTAAATACACGGAACTTGAAATTGCAACCTGTGCAGGTACCACAGGTATACTTGCAGGTAACACATTTAACAACATCTGTCTCGGCGGGGTTAAGCCCGATGGCTCCAGCGCCGAAAACGAACTGGAATACTTATTCATCCAGGCAGCAATTAATTGCCCTACTGTTTCTCCAACTCTGTCGATCATTTATGACGGCAGGCTGTCCAACACTTTCCTGCAAAAGGGGATTGAATGCAACAAGACCGGTTGTGGTATGCCTGCCTGGGTAAGCAACCGCGTCGGCATTGAATACTGCATGAAGAACCATTCATGTGAAGGGATTACTCTTGAAGATGCAAGAGCATGGAGTATAGGCGGCTGCCTTGAGATCCAGCCCGGCGCTGTATATGACAACAAGATTGGCGCAGGTTCATACAGTTCTTCAGGAATCAATTTCATTAATGTTCCAAAGGTTCTTGAACTGGTACTTTTTGATGGTGTAGATCCCAGAACAAATGTCCGTGTATTTCCGGCAACCGGCAAAAAATACGAAACATTTGATGAACTTATGGACACTTTTAAGGCATATTTCAAAAAGGTGATCCAGATTTTTGAAGAAACTTATAATATGAAGGTATCCGCAACGTTTGAGCTTGACCAGCCGTTACTTTTCTCTGCACTGTCTGCTGACTGCATTGAAAAGGGAGCCGATATTGACCATGCGGGTTCTCGTTACAACCGCTGCTTCACAACATGGATTACCGGTCAGGTTAACACAGCAAACTCTCTTGCATCTATAAAGAAGAATGTGTTTGACGACCGTGCATTTACACTTGATGAGCTTAAGGATGTCTTACTTAACAACTTCGGATTTATCAGTGCACTGGATACGGGCAACTTCTCCATGATGGAGCAGACTAAGGATGTTTCTAACCCTGACTGGGAAAGAATACACGCTTTGTGTATGCGCGCACCTAAATTCGGTAATGATGACGCTTACGTTGATGATATCTATGTCCAGGTAGCGGACTGCTTCCTGGAATCCGTGGAAGAGATTACCGATGTATTCGGAAACAAGTGGTGTGCATCCATGCTGTCTGTAGGTACCCACGGACCGCTTGGCCAGGCTGATATCGCTTCTGCAGACGGCCGGCTCGCAGGCGTTACTCTGGCAGACGGCGGCCAGTCACCTTACCCCGGCACCGATCAGAATGGACCTTACGCTGTACTTAGTTCTGCAACTGTAATCGACCATACAAATTTCAAGAATACTCAGCTGAACATGAAACTGCATCCTGCATCAATTAAGGGCAATATGGGTTCCGCGAAGATGCTCGATATGATACGTTCCTTTATGGATAACGGCGGCTTCCATATCCAGTTCAATGTTGTTGATTCCCGTATGCTTAAAGATGCGCAGGACAATCCGAATAATTATCGTGATCTGCTTGTCCGTGTGGCAGGGTTCACGCAGTATTGGTGCGAAGTTTCCAAACCTATTCAGGATGAACTGATTGCCCGTACAGAATATGAAGAAGTTTAAGGAGGATAATATGATGTGTGATAAATGTAAGGATTGCGCCAATCTGTCTGCCCGCGATGTGTTTAACGGTGTATGCATAATGAGCAAGGAAACAGTTTCTATCGACGCTCCTGTTTGTAAAAAATTTTTACGTGCTAATAAGTGCAAATATTGCAGCAAATATATCGTATCTGAGAAAGATCCCAATCTCGGCACATGCGACGGCGATATGGTTTACCCGGATCTCGGCGGCTGCGAGGATTTTACTCCTGCAGAATAATGGTATACCCAAAGGGCACCCCGTAATTCATGCCCTGCGGGCGGATCCGCAGTAAACTGCGGAATAAGGTATACCCAAAGGGCACCCCGTAATACATGCCCTGACGGGCGGATCTGCAGCAAAGCTGCAGAACAAAGTATATGTTTCTAACTGTTCGGTACAGGACTGTGCATTCCCTGCACAGTCCGTACGGAAACATCAGTTACGCAGCAGCAGGCCCCCTCGCCAAAGACGATTTTCATGGGGTACTTTTCCAAGAAGAAAAAAATCAAGTTAATAAGGGCATTTATTTTTTCTTACTTCCGTTTTCTTTAAATAATGATATAATATCTTATATATATCGGTACATTGTAACAAAAAATAATCAACAGGCTGTCCATGAGACCATGTACTGGATTGTCGGTTTATTTTGAGTACATTATTATATCAGAAAGAGGAAGTATTATGCCACCAAAAGTAACTGTAAAATTAGTCTTAGAAGAACCAGAGTTGCAAGGAGCCCTTGTATTAGCCGGAGAGGCAGGCTTAGATCGTGAAGTGAAGGCGGTGACAGTGGCAGAAATTCTCGATATCGCCTTTTATTTAAAGGGCGGAGATTTTGTACATAGTGTTGCATCCTTTATGGATGAACACAGTGAGAATCAATTATCAGTTGAGGCCTTGTGCGAATGGACGAAAAATTTAATAGATCACGGCGCCAGCTGCCTTGCTATTAAAACGAAGCGGTATTTAAAAGAAATTCCGGCGCCTCTTCTGCAGTTAGGCAATGAAAATGATTTTCCCATCATTGAACTGCCCCCGGGAGATACGCAGAATGATGTAACGCAATGCGTTTTAAGAGTTGTTATGGAGGCGGAAGAACAAGGTAAGAATCGCAGTTTAACGGCTCTTTCTAATCTACATGATGCCGTGGTTAATGGGGCATCCATCGTTGATATATCACGAATATTTGCAGGTTATTTGAACAATCCGGTTTTAATCGAGGATCATGAGTGGCGTTATGTGACGTGCTGCGACAATCAATCAGCAGGAGCTGCCGAAGCCTTGCTTGCCCGCCGCCGGGAAGAAAACCTGCAGGTGATAGTAGATCATATTGTTGGCGAGTCATCCATCCGCACTCAAGTGGTCATGGATAATAGAACGATTTGGCAGGAAACATGGCCAATAATATTCAAAGAAAATGTCATAGGTTATTTCAGCATTTGTGAATATGAGGGGGCAATAACATCCGAGAACCGTCAGCTTGTCGAGCGGTGCCTTGATATTCTGGCTTTGACAATTTATCATCATCAAAGCTATATTGACAGTACTGCATGGCATACCGGAGAAGTATTTTTACAGGCTCTTTTGGCGGAAAATTACCAAAAAGAAGTTGTCAGCTATTTTGCCCAAATGATGGGCTTCGATGAAAAGAAGAATATGTCAGCAATCGTCATAAGTCCGATCAGCAAAGCACAGAAGGAACAGCTAAACAGTAAAAACTGGTCTAAATATCATTATTTCACAGAGTATGCAATTCACAGCATACAGAGTTTCATAGCGCAGAAGAATTTCAAGGTTATTCTGGGCGGCTATTACGGATTCCTTGTAGTATTTGTTGATACTGGATCTAAGGGGATACGGGACATGAAACAAATTGGTATGTCCATTTGGGAGTCATTAACTGGCGGAAGAATGAAAATGGATGTTGTGATGGGGATTGGATGCATAGGCAAGGGAATCCACTCTTACCGTGAAAGCTGTTTGGAAGCTCTTGATGTTGTGCGTTGTATCCGCAGGTTTGGCCTGAAAGAAAACGTGATGTGTTACGATGAACTTGGGCATTATGCTCTGCTGAATTCTATCCTGCGTAAAGATGAGGCTGCACTGCGTTATAGTCAAACGGTGCTTGGCAAATTATATAATGACAAAGACGCGGAAGAGTTAGTAAGTACACTTAGTACATATCTGGATAAAAATTGCAGTTATGTAGAAACAAGCCGTGCACTTTATCTGCACGTTAACACAGTAAAATACCGCATTAAACAAATACAAGAACGGTTGTCAGTAGATCTTTCCACCCAAGACGGTCGGTGCAGCATTTGGTTAGCCTTAAGCATTGATCGTTATCTAAAATAATATTGATCTGCATGGTCTCCGTTCGGGAAGGAATCGTTTAGAAAATGAAACTCAATTCAAATAACGAGGCTGTCATTTTTGATATCCAGGGTTTCTCGGTGCATGATGGTCCTGGGGGCCGGACATTAATATTTTTTAAGGGCTGTCCGTTAAAATGTTACTGGTGCTGTAATCCTGAGAGCCAGCAGCTGCAGCCTCAGCTCATGTATCGTGTTAGTAATTGCGTTGACTGCTACGGTTGTGTAGGCAGGAATATCTGCCCGCATAATGCGATTTCCCTGCCAAAGCAAAAGGGGGAGCATGTCTCATTTGACCGTAATAAATGTGACAGCTGTGATACAATTGAATGTTCTGAAAATTGTTATCATGAAGCGCTAAAAACGGCCGGTAAAGTATACACGATTGATGAGATTATGCACAGAATAGAAAGGGAAAGCCGTTTTTGGGGACCGGGAGGCGGCGTGACTTTAGGAGGCGGCGAGGTTGCCGTGCAGTATAAGTTTGCTGCTGAGCTTTTGCGCCGCTGCCATGAGCGTTATATCAATACCGCAACTGAATCCTGCAGCTTTGCGCCATGGCCCCATCTCGAGCAGATTTATGAAAATGTAGACTGGGCATTTACTGACATAAAACATATGGATACCGAAAGGCACAAGGATGCTACTGGGGTTGGCAACGAGTTGATTCTTGAAAACATAGCAAAAATTGCTGAGCTTGGCCACAAGGGTAAACTTCGCCATATCGTACGGATACCTATCATTGATGGTTATAATTCTGATGAATTTAATATTGTAAAAACGATTGCTTATATAAAAGAGATCGGAACGAAAGAGGTTAATATTTTACCATTCCACCGTTTGGGGGCCTCCAAATATGAGCAGCTTGGCCGTATATATGACTGCCGCGATATGACTGGCTGCTCTGAAGATATTCTGCATCGTATTCAAGTACAGTTTCAGATGGCAGGATTAACCTGTTATGTCGGCAGTGATACTCCGTTCTAAACTTCTCTGCCACTGTTTTATCTGCAGGGTTTAACAGGTAAAAGATATGAGATGTAATGGACAGTATACGAATTTTCCTTGTTAGCCTATAAAGTAAGAATAAGCCAGCCCGCTCCGGTCAGAAAACAGGGTTGGCTTATTTATTCGTGCTGATTATTCCTTATTTTTCCAACAGCAGCCAATTCGCCCGAAACGGCCGCATCAGATTCCAGTACCCCACCCCCAGCAGCTCATATTCCCTCGCCAGATTCAGCTTTGCCTCGATGCTCCTCACATCCTCAAACCAGACTTCATGTGCAATCCCGTTCCTTGTATAGTTAAAGTGAGGGCTTTGTGCAAGATCATCGTATTGTATCGATACCCCGTTTTCTGCCGCAATGTGCACAGCCTCCACATTGCCGATCAGCCTTGCTTTTGTAATCCCTCTCTCATATGGTAGCTGCCAGTCATACGCATAGTTGGGAATCCCCATCAGTATCTTTTCCTTCGGTATCTGTGTCAGCGCATACTCCACCACCTGCCGCACCTTATTCAAAGGCGCCACAGCCATAGGCGGTCCGTATGTATAGCCCCACTCATATGTCATTAGAAAAACATTATCCGCGTTCGCGCCCAGAAGTGCATAGTCCATTCCCTCATATAAAAGGCCCGGCTGATCGGTGGAAGTCTTTGGCGCCAGCGCAACAGATGTCTTATACCCCTGTGCATTCATAACTTCCCGCACCCTGCCTACAAACTCCGCATATGCAACCCTGTTTTCCGGAAGGATATACTCAAAATCAATATCCACTCCTGAATATCCCCTGTCTTGTACGGTGTACAGTAGGTTGTCGATTACCCTCTGCTGGATCACTTCATTTTCCACCAGCACTTTCACCAGCTGGTTATTAAAAGCCCCTCCCGAAAACGGTGTCAGTACCAGCAGCGGTTCAATCCCCGCCTCCCAGGCAGCCTCAATCATCCAAAGATCGTCCTGGGGAGGCGGCACAAGTTCTCCCTCAAATGTAAAACCATATGAAAAGACCAATAATTCATTCAGGGCCGGGAACGCCTGTTCCAAAATATACGGCTCCACAAATGGATATGCATATCCCGTGACTAACATATCTCCACGCATACTTGCAGACTCTTCCGGCTGCAGGATAAGGAGTGCCTGCCCGATCACCAGCTGATCCTGGCTCGCCAGCTGATTGTCATATACCATTTTCCAGACGGGCACACCCGTCTGTGCTGAAATGGAAAACAATGTATCTCCCTGTTTCACAACATAAATCACAAAATCACCCCCTATGTAATAACATATGAGGGTGATATTTTATTTATGCCCACAGGGCACCCCGTAATTCATGCCCTGCGGGCGGATCCGCAGTAAACTGCGGAATAAGGTATGCCCAAAGGGCACCCCGCGGCTGTCTTATTTGTATTCGATTCCCAATACTCTGCAAAGCGTTGACTGCAGCACGCTAACATCAATCGGTTTTGCAACATGCGCCGTCATTCCGGCATCCATTGAGGCCTGGATATCCTCGGCAAAAGCATTGGCAGTCATAGCGATAATCGGTATATCCGCCGCATCCGGCCTGTTCATCCGCCTGATTGCGCGGGTTGCCTCATATCCGTTCATCTCCGGCATCTGTATATCCATGAGAATTGCGTCATAGGCGCCCGGCCTGTTGTCTGCAAATTCTTTTACCGTTTCCAGCCCATCCGTTTTTACAAGAGAGCTGGCCCCATACATCTCCAGGAGCTCACAGAGAATCTCCGCATTGATTGCATTATCCTCGGCTATCAAAAAACGGCGGCCTTCAAGGAATGCGGCATGGTCTTTTCTTTCTCTCCCACCGTCAGGATTCACAGCTGTCCTGTCCGGTTCCCCCGCCTTCTCACATTCCAAAATGACCTGAAATACAGTTCCCTGGTGCTCTTTGCTCTCCACGATTATGACTCCGCCCATCAGATCCACCAGGCCCTTGGTGATACTAAGCCCCAGCCCGGTTCCTTCGACACGTGATGTATTGCTGCTGCGGGAAAACGGCTCAAAAATGTGTTTCAAAAACTCCTTCTTCATCCCCACGCCCGTATCCCGAATTGTAAAGCAGTACCGGACATAGCCATCATCCCGTACCGGAGGCAGCTCTTCCACCAGAAATCCGACCGAACCGCCTTCCGGTGTAAATTTAATCGCATTACTTAGAATATTAATGAAGATCTGATTCAGGCGCAGCATATCGCCATAAAACCTGAGGTTTGTAATGCCCTCTGCCTGCATATGAAACTGGATTCCTGCTGCCTTCGCCTGGGGTTCTATAATCGCTGCCAGTTCATCCATTAGTTTTGGCAGATGAATTTTCATCCTTCCCAGAGCAATCTGGGACCGCTCAATCTTGCTCATGTCCAGGACATCATTGATCAGGCTCAGTAAATGTCTGGATGAGATAGAAATCTTCTTCAGGCAGTCCGAAACTTTGTCCTGGTCGTCAATATGTGCGCATGCCAGAGCAGTCATCCCCATAATCGCATTCATCGGAGTCCTGATATCATGGCTCATGGCCGAGAGGAATTCGCTCTTCGCCTGGTTTGCCTCCTCTGCAAGTACAAGCGCCTTCTCCAGCGTCCGTTTTGTCTGGCGCTCTGCTGCCAGCATATCTGTTACGTCTGCCCGTACCATACAGATTGTCCGGTGATTCTCGTCGCCCCACAGGACATTGATCTGCTTATACAGCACTTCATCTCCCTCTTCATAAGGAAATACAAAATCATATCCCTCCGGTTTTTCTCCCAGCCTTTCCACCATCGTTTCCACCCGGAACTGCCTGGAAGTTTCTTCCCTGTCTTCTGCTGTTCCAAAGTGGAGGGCAAACTCTTTCACCGCGTCCTCGTATTTCTCCAGATAATAAGGCGCTAAATTCTTGAGTACCGTCTCACGTGTATACATTGTCAGGGATGTGGAATTCATATTTATAAAGCAGGCAAGCTCAAAAGTATAGGCAATCATATTAAGCAGCCCCTGCTGCTCGCGCAGGGATTCCGTAATATCGGAGCGCACCAGGCAGGCTCTTCCGATTCTCAGGTCAATGGCAGAGACCGTCATATTCTTTGTACGTATATCTCCCTGCTCATCCGTAATGGAAAACGCAAAGGTGTAGGAACCCTTTTCCATCAGGCGTTTCTTCATTTCTCCCGCCTCCAGCGATCCCCAATACTGTTCGCGGTCTTTCGGCACGACAACCTCTTCTGCCATGAAACGAATTCTTTTTGAATGGCTTCCGAAAGAATCCGGCAGCCTGTCCGAATTCTTATTATATGCCAAGAGCTTATAAGTATCGTTTATCAGATCCAGGTCAATTACAAAATCGTAGCTGGTCACAGAAAGCTGATGCAGAATCCGGTTTGTGATTGTCTCGTCCGTAATGTCTGTTACCGTCAGAATCCCGGTAACATCGCCTGTATCCGGAGTCTCTACCAGGTTCACTTTAAACTTGACATGACGTCCCTTTTCCTCTTTAGGAAGTTTAATAAAACAATGAAGTGTCTGCTCCGTATCATTTCTGCCAAATGCTCTCAGCGTGGGCTCGTTTAAGTAGGTATCTAAAAAGATCTGCCGCTCTTTTTCGTCCGTCACGAGGCTCGAGATACCGGCAAAAAACTTTTCCCGTTCTGCACTGAATGTCTTCAACAGATCCGAATCTGTATGGTCGATAATCTCCAGAATCTGGTTCTGGGTTATATTACAGTGCCCGATAATCAGTGCATTCGGATCCGGCGTCCGGTAATGCTGCATAATCATCTCTTTATACTGCTGCCGGAGCTGCTCCTTCTCGGCGATCTCTCCGCTGATATCGTGATAGACTGCGTAGAACTTTCTTTCGCCGCTCTCCATTTCAATCAGAGAAAGGTTATTCTTGACCCAAACGTAGCTGCCGTCTCCCCGTTTCAGCCGGTACACCAGTTCACACTGGCTTGCCCCGCTTTCAATGAATTCCGTAAGCCGAGCGTTCACCCGCTCCAGATCCCGGGCATTCACGCCGGCCATAGCATCCGCACTGTACAGCTCTGATATTTCTTCCTGGGACATGCCCGTCAGCTCAGCAAAACCTTCCGACACGAATTCAGGTACCATGCTGCCGTCCTCGCAAAGTTTAACTACTGCAATTCCCCCCGGCAGATTCTTGACAACCGTCTGAAAATACTGTTCCAACCGTTCTTTTTCCCTGCGTGTTCTCACTTCTTCGGTTATATCACGGACATATTTCACATATGCCGGGATACCATTCCAGTCAGTCTCGCGGAAACGCGTGCTGAAAAAACGGTCCTGCCCGCTGATCTTCATCTCATGCTCCCGCCCGTCCGCCTCATATTTTGTCAGACCGCAGAAATCACAGGGCGCGTGATTTCCATAGATTGCTTCATAGCATTTCCTTCCCACACAGTCACGGTTAGTCAGACCGTCTTTTTCTGGTTCATTCACATATAAAAGGTCATAACTATCCTTTGCAATGATATAAATGCTGTCAGCCATTTCGTTGGCAATACTCTGAAACAGCCGGGTCTCCAAAGACATACCGGTAAATACCGCATAGAACCTGGTGTTTTCCGAGAGCGGCCCCATGCGCCTGCCATTGAGATGAATCCAGACCAGGCCACCATCCTTATGGCGCATCCGGTATGAAACATCCAGAACCTCTCCGCTGGACAAAGCCGCCTCTGCCGCTTCCATCACCCGTTCCCTGTCCTGCACGTATACAATATTCAGCGCATTATCCCCGATCAGTGCTTCATACTCCGCCCTCGTATGCCCCGACAGGGCCATAACACCGTCAGAGAAAAATGTAGGAATAAAACGGTGATTCTCCACGCGATAACTGGCAATCCCCCCGGGAATCGAGTTAATCAGGTGCCGCATCTCCAGCTGGGCCTCTTTCAGCTCAGAAATATTATGGAACACGCACAGCAGCAGAGGACACCCGTCCTCTTCCCCGCTCCATTTTACCTGAACGCGCACCCAGACTATATGCCCGTCACGGTGCTGTTTGCGGAATTCAAATTCCGCCGTCTCGTGAGTACGGATGACCTGTTCTGCTATTTGAACCACCATGCCGGTGTCTTCCCGGTAGATAAGTTCTGCCGCATCGCCCTTGCTCAATTCATAGTATTCGTCTACCGTATAGCCTGACAACTCAGGCACGCCGTCTGAAAAATAGACTGTCTCAAATCTGTCCGATACCTTATAGACGGCAACTCCGCCCGGGATCGCATTGATAATATCCTCCAGCCGCAGAGCCAGAGGAGTATCGCTGGTCATGGCTGTGCCGCCCTTTTCAGGGCCCTCCTCAGCTCATCCGCCCTTTCGAATTCGCTTTCAATTTCCTGATATAAATCAGCATACGCTGCCTCTTCCTTACAGATACGGAGAGGTTCTACGATAGCGCATACCTTGTCAAACAGCGGGGTAAGCCCCATATTCCCTGCAACACCTTTCAGCGTGTGCGCCGCCTCAAAAGCGCCTTTCAGGTCATTGCCCTCCAGCGCGGTATGTAATTTGCTGATACTATCATCCTCAAAAAACTTGTCCAGAAACTTCATGTACATCTCTTCATTATTGATAAAACGTGCCATAGTGATCCCATAGTCTCCCCCATAGGCCTCGAATATCTCTTTAAATCCGCTCATCATCCCCATGCCTCCTTTCTGATTCCAATACTGCCTGCCATCTTTGTATCGCTACCCGCAGTCCTGAGAGTCCTGTGCATTCTCCCTCTCCTGAATAAAGTCATATAATATCTGGTACAGCCGTTTTGGTTCGATGGGCTTTGCCAGATGGGCATTCATTCCTGCCGCTTTGCTTTTCTCGATGTCATCATCAAAAGCGTTGGCGGTCATCGCAATAATCGGCACGAACTTTGCATCCTTGTTGCTGAGATGCCTAATATTTGTGGCCGCTGTCAGTCCATCCATCAGCGGCATCCTGATATCCATGAGGATGGCATTGTAATACCCTTCTTCCGATTTGCTGAACTTTTCCAGGGCGCGCAGCCCGTTTTCTGCCGTATCAACAGCAAAATTACGGCTTTCCAGCAGCATAACCGCCACCTCTGTATTGATTGCATTGTCTTCTACAAGAAGAACACGTTTTCCGGCAAAATCATAATCGTCATCTTCCGTCTGCCTTGCCTCTTCTTCTTTTTTCCCGAGGGCCCTGGTAAATGCAGAGACCAGGGAAGACTTGAACATGGGCTTACTCATCAGAAGGTTGACGCCTGCAAGCTTCGCTTCATGCTCAATGGCAATCCAATCATAAGCGGTCATAATAATAATAGTCACTTCCGGCCCCACAATACGGCGTATCCGCCGGGCAGTCTCTATACCGTCCATTCCCGGCATCTTCCAGTCTATCAGAATCATATCGTAATACCGGCCTTCTGCCCATAGTATCTCCACCCTGTCGACAGCTTTCTGCCCGCTGTCTACCCATTCTGCCTTAATCCCGATCTCTTTGAGTGTCGCAACGGCGCCCTCGCACACAGCCACATCATCATCCACCACAAGGGTTTTTAAATGAGAAAAATTATAATCCTGCTTCCTTTGATTATGCCTTTGCTTCTCCTCTTCACTGATGCCAAGCTTCACATCGACCATAAACTCTGTGCCGATCTCTTTAATTGAACGCACCGTGATCCTGCCGTCCATCATGTCCACTATATTCTTAGAGATTGCCAGGCCCAGCCCGGTTCCTCCATACAGTGCAGTGGTTCCGGTTGATTCCTGTGAAAACGGCTCAAATATGTGGGGAAGGAATTCTTCGCTCATTCCCACTCCCGTATCATTAACTATGAATCGCACTACAACGTCGTTCTTTGTCCTTTGCCTCTGTTCTACGGAAAAAGTAACCCTTCCGCCCTCTCTGGTAAACTTGATGGCATTGCTTAAAATATTAATCAGCACCTGCTGCAGCTTCATCGCATCCCCAATATAATAATCATCTAACACCGGATCAACAATACACTCGTATTCCACATTCTTGGCCGCCGCCTGGCCATAGCAGATCGAATTGATTCCGTTGATAAATTCCTCTGTAGGAATCTTTTCATTTTTCAAAAGCATCTTGCCGCTTTCAATTCTGCTCATATCCAGTATGTCGTTAATCAGCGACAACAGAAATCTGGAAGAAATGCCGATCTTTGATATGCAGTCTTCCACCTGTTCATCATCTCCGATCGACTGTGCGGCGATTGCACTCATCCCGATGATTGCGTTCATAGGCGTACGGATCTCATGGCTCATCCTGGACAGGAAATCCGATTTGGCTGCATTTGCCTGTTCTGCTGCAACCAGCGCCGCTGCAAGTTCCTCCTTCTGTTTTTGTTCCTTTCGCACCACATCTGTGACATCTGTGCGGGCAAGGCATACCCGCCCAAGCTCTCTATTGATATAGAAGACCTGGAATCTTTTCGTTCTGATACCGCCGTCCCTGTCTCTCATCTCCAGACTAAAAGTGTAAGCTTCCTGCTGCCCAAGCATGTCCTGCATGTAGTCGTAATTCAGCTGCTTCAAATATTCCTGTGCAGCCGCCTCATCCATAAAACTTCCGGCGGTTCTCCGGATCTTCTCCTGAAAATGCAATTCCTGCCAGGCCGGCCCCATACCACTGCTTTCAAAGGTGAGCCCCCTGAATATATCTTTTCTGATATCAATCTCCACAATGACATCATAATCCAGAGACGCAATCTTATGAAGCAGCTGTTCTTTGAGCTTCTGCTCTGTTATATCAAATGTATAGAAAAAGACAATGACATCTCCCGTCTCCGGATTCAGATAGGAGCGGAAATTGGTGCTTGCCCAGAACAAACTTTTATCGCTGCGGCGGCGCAAATATTCAAAACGGTAGTCAACATTGCCGGCAGAATAGTCTTCCAGAACCTTCTCCCTGTCCAACACGCTGAGTATCTGCTCGCGGTCTGACGCTTCAACAGCAGAGGCTGCCAGATTGAAAATACTCTCTTGATACGTAGCGCCAACATGGGATATCGCCGCGTTGGGATCTGTCATGTAATTTTCCAATACATTCTTAGAAATATTAAATCTCCCCTGCGTACTCCCTTCCGAAGAGGAGAGTTCGGCAAAATACTCCAGTTCTTTCTCGTAAAGCTCCCGCACACGGCTCTGCAGCTGCTTTTCCTCCGTGATGTCAACAAAAACGCAGTAAAAATACTGTTCCCCTGTTTCTTCCTTAAGCATTTGTGCCTTCAGGGAAACCCACTTTACTTCCCCGCCTTTGCATATCACCCGGTTGTCATTATTGATTGTATTCCCGTCCGCCAGTCCGGCCCCCAGCTTTCCCCTCAAGGCATCCACATCCTCCGGATGGATCACCGAGAAAAAACGGTTTCCCATAGCTTCAAATTCTTTTCTGGTATAATTTAAAAATTCAAAAAAGCCATCGTTTGCATCTATAATCGAAAAACATGTATCATACCTGCATCGAAATACCGCACCGGGCACATTATTGTATATATGCATCACTTCGTCCTGTGCCTTTTTCTGTGCCGTAATATCAATACAAACGGAGGTAATAGCTGGCCTGCCACTCTCGTCTTTCATCTGCCGTCCTATATCATGTACCCATATATAGGAACCGTCCTTCCGCTTCATACGGTATTCAACCACGTACTCTCCTCTACAGGCTAGCTGCTGCTCTACTTCCCCGTCTATCCTCTGCCTGTCGTCCGGATGCATGCAGTTCGTGATCAGGCCCCCGATTTCTTCCACGAATTCCGCTTCATTCCCATGCCCCAGATATTCCAGCATCCTGCGGTTAATAAAATAAAAAGGAAAGCCCGGTTCTATGTAACCGCCCATCATCCCTCCGGCGATGGACTCATTCAGCAGATCATTGCGCTGTTTCATTACATTCTCCACGACGAGAGTCTGCGGATAATGCTCTCCGCCCTGCTGACTGCTTCCCGGTTCCGCCGCGTGGAAACAGAATACCTGCCACTTCCCGCCCGTACATTTTAAAGTAAAGAAAAACCGGAGGTGCCACATATACATGGAATTGATCAGAGTCAGATCCGCAGCCTGCGAAAAGATGCCGGCCGCCAGATACTGCTCATGAATAACCGAAAAATCCATATGAAAAGGTTCCGGAATCTCACTTATGTCCTGCCTCAGATACTCCGTCATCATTGCCTTTCCCTGGGCAGTTTCCCCGATTCCGGTACCGACAAATTTTATATCCTCCGCTAAAAAAGAAAGCGTTTTTTCCAGATTCCGCTCCTGAAACCATGCTCTGCAGAACAGCTGCACCGTCTGCCGCTCATCAATTGTAATTTCCATACTTGTCCTCTTTCTTTCCGCTAAATGCAGTATTGTTATATAATATATCAGCGCTGCTGCATTCTCTCAAAAGAGCTTTGAATTCTTCGCAGGGCATCGGTTTTGCAAAATAATATCCCTGCACGTAGTCGCAACCTATCTGACGGAGCCGCTCTAGCTGTTCCCCGGTCTCCACCCCTTCTGCAACTACATCCAGGTGCATCCAGCGGGCCAGATCAATGATAAAGCGCAGAATTCCCTGGCTGTTGGGCTTGGCGGTCTCGCTCCGGATAAACTTCATATCCAGCTTTAAGATATCAATCGGCATTTCATTTAACATATTCAGCGAGGAATATCCGCTGCCAAAATCGTCCATCTCAATAATAAATCCCATATCCCGCAAACGGCTGACCGTGTCTATGATCTGTTTCGGATTCTCTGTATAGGCGCTTTCCGTAATCTCCAGATGCAGCCGGGAGGCTGGGAGCTGATACTTTTCAACCGTTTCCCTGAGAATCTCGGACAGATCCGCATTGTATATATCGGCCCGGGATACATTAACAGAAACTGAGATCCGCGGCAGTCCTTCCAGATCCCATTCTTTCATGCTGCTGCATGCCTTGTCCCACACAAACTGATCCAGTTTTGTAATAAATCCGTTCTGCTCGAAAAGGGGGATAAACTCGGCCGGTGACTGAAGCCCCCATTCCGGATGCTTCCACCTCACCAGCGCCTCTGCTCCGGCCAGCTTTTCATCCGATATCCGGTACTTGGGCTGGAAATATACCTGGAACTGCTGCTGCTCCAGCGCAGACTCCATACAGTCCGTAACCGCCTGCTTCTTCAGCATCATATTGCGGAGCATATCATCATATTCCGCAAAATACTTACCGTATTGGCCTTTGATACTGCTGGCCGCCAACAGCGCCCTATCACACATCTGTTCCACCGAGATGGTTCGGTCAATGATCGTATAAACGCCCCATTTCATCGTAATATTCCTAATATCCGCCTCTTCATTCACCTGCTCAATTGCTTCCATAAACATCTCATCCGTATAATCTGTACGTTTTTCCAGCAGACAAGCGAACCGGTCTGAATTCAGACGGCCGCAGATGCCTCTGTCCGCCGTTTTCCGGCTGTACATGTCTGCTACCGCACAGAGCAGGCGGTCCCCGGTTGGTACACCGAACACATCATTGATCAATTTAAAATTTTCGATATCGGAACAGACAATATCATATTCTATATCCGGGTTTCTTAGAAGTATATCTTTTACCATCTGATAAAAAAACTCTTTGCTGTACAGCCCCGTCAGCCTGTCATACTGAATCACGTTGATCATGGCCGCCGTCTCCCGCAGATTGATGATGTTGGCTACCCTGTGCAGGATAATCTGAGGTTTGTAGGGCTTGGCAACAAAATCAGCGGCACCGTGGGACAATGCAGCTACCTCGTCGGACTCTCCGTCGTTCTGCGTCGCTACGATGACAGGGATAGCGCAGAATGCCGGTTCCGCTTTCATAATAGAGAGAAATGTGTAACCGTCCATCACCGGCATAACAATATCCAGAAGAATCAGTGAAATTACTTCCCCGTATTGCTTTAAAATATCTAAAGCTGCCTGCCCGTTCTCGGCCTCCAGAACATCATATTCCGAAGAAAGAATCTGGCAAAGCAGTTCTCTGTTCAGTTCATTATCTTCCACAACTAAAATTTTTTTCTTTGAAAACATAATTCCCATCCTTCTGTAAAAAGTTATTCTTACAATGTCTATTGCAAGTGCTCCTACTCTTTGTATATCTGCAGGTATTCCTATTTTCCGTATATTAGAGTATGCAAAACATGAAACAGGCGGTTCACATCCAGAGGCTTTGCAAGAAAATCGTTCATTCCTGACTCTCTTGCCGCATCAACATCTTCCTGGAAAGTATTTGCAGTCATAGCCACAATTGGGATAGAATCAGCGTCCTGGCGCCGGAGGGCTCGGATAGCCCGTGCGGCATCCAATCCGTTCATTTCCGGCATCTGCACATCCATCAGAATAGCCTGGAATTCTCCTGGTTCACTTTCTTTAAATCGTTCTACCGCCAGCACACCGTTTTGCACCCGGCATACGACGGCTCCCTGCATTTTCAGCAAATCTTCTGCGATCTCCGCATTCAGGTCATTGTCTTCAGCCATCAGGATATGGATCCCTGCCAGTATTTGGCCTTCCTGCTTATCTTCCTCCTCTGTTTTCCTCTCACAGATTGGAAGCGTAACCGTAAAGTAGAATTCACTCCCCTTCCCTAACTGGCTGTTAACCTGCAGCTCCCCGCCCATCAGCCGGACGATATTGCTGCTAATCGCCAGCCCCAGTCCGGTGCCCTGGCTTCTCGATGTATTGCTGCCGAGTTGTTCAAAGGATTTAAAAATCTGCTGTTGATCCTCCGGACGGATACCCGTACCATTATCTATTACCCTGAAGGTAAATGCAGCCTCCTTTACACCGGTTTCTGTTTCGGTCGTACACAGCAGAACCCTGCCGCCTGCCGGGGTGAACTTAAAAGCATTGGAAAGAAGATTTACCAGTACCTGGCGCAACCGCACGGCATCTCCCATTAAACTGCTGTGGGAGATCTCTGTTTCTAAGGAAAAGGAAAGCCTGTAACGTTCAGCCTCGCCAGCCATCATGCTCTTTAGGTCGTGAAGCATCTGCTCCAGGTAAAAGGGTTCGCATGCAATGGAAAGCATGCCGTTCTCGATGCGGCTCATGTCCAATATATCGTTGATAAGGCTGAGCATATACTGCGAGGAGGTACGAAGCTTAGACAGATTTTTACGCGCATCATCAGGGACACCCTCCATCATACAAGTCAGATCTGCCAGCCCCACTACCGCATTCATTGGGGTTCGTATCTCATGGCTCATGCGTGAAAGAAATTCTCCCTTGGCACGGCTGGACGCCTCCGCCTTTTCCAGATTGCTCCGCATCGCAGCCGCCTTCATACGGGAACGGAAGATCAGAACCACCGCAGCTACAATGAACAAAAGGATCCCCCCCAGTACCGCCGCAAACAAAAATGGGTTGGCATAAACAAAATTAACCAGTGAAAACTGATTGTTGCCAATGGAAACCATGTTCCGGTTGAGGAGCTCATCCTTTTCATCAGCATCAAGACTGTTGATGGCCTTGTTCAGTATAGTAAGAAGCGTAGGATCCACTGGCCGTGCCAGCGCAAAATCCACACTGCTGTTATCATTAACCAGCGTCACCGGGACTACCTTATTGAAATAACTATGCTGAATTTCCTGCTCGATACGGTTGGAAAGCCCATAGCAAAAGTCGATTTCGCTCCGGTTAACCGCAGCAAGGGCCTCTTCTATGTCCGGATAGGTTCTGACTTCCGACACAGGTATACTTTTGGGAAGCTGCCGCCCTTCAACAATGCCGCCCGCCAGACCATCGTCCGGATAGTTCGATGCCTTGTTGCGTACAATAATATTGTTTAAGCTGGCATAGGGGGCTGAAATTGCCAATCCCTGTTCAGCCGCATTTTCTTCCGAATCAAGGTAAAAACCTAACATATCTGCCCGCCTCTCCTTCACCACCTGGATGGCTTCCAGATAACTCTGGGCGTACACATAGGTGAATGTAAGGCCGCTATAATCTTCGATCTCCTGCAGGATATCAGGAACCACTCCTTCATGTGTGCTTTCTGCCGAGGTCTTACAGAATAAAGGGTGCCAGCCCTCCGGTACGGCCACTGTTACCACTTTCTTCTCCTTAACATAAGAAAGTTCGTCTTCGTCAAGCAGGATATCCGCCGTTAGATTCGTAAAATTTGCATTAAATCGTTCCGTGCCAAAATTAGGATTCGATGCGCTGATTAGCGCCAGAGACATATTTAACCCATCCAGAACCTCCTGGTTTCCTGGTGTGGTAACAATATAGTATGGCTGGGAATCATAGGATGCCACAATACGGAAGTCTGTGCCGCGCTCAGTAAAATTGCCCAACAACAGATCTACCTCTCCTTTAGCCAAATATGTATAAAGATTTCCCGCCGCCGATAACTGTTCATAGGAATATTCCTTTAAGCGGCAGTTCAAATTGTTAGTGGACAAAAATTCTTTCAAACGGCGGATTGATTCTTGTGCATTAGCATAGACACCGATGACTTTGCCATTCATGCTCTCCAGATCATTAGTCCGGATGCTCCCGTCGTCCCTGCGGGCCAGAAGGGCAGACCTGCCGTACCCCATGTTGTAATCCGGATAGGCATAATACTCCTCTAAACCAGGCATGTAATAGCTGCCGCCCATCAGGTCGAATTCACCATGATCAAAGCGCTCCAGCAGTTCATCACTGCTGTCCACATCAATGTACTCGTACTCCCAGTTCGTATATTTTGCGATTTCGTTGAGGTAATCAACCACCAGGCCGTGACGGGTTCCATCCTCCGAAGTCTCACTCATTCCCTTTACTTGGGGAAAGGCGACCCGAAGTACGCCAGGAGTCTTTTCTGCAGACTTTACCGGAACGCAAAACGTGATTGTCAGAAGTACCGTCATTAGAATCGCAGCAATCCGCTTCCTAGATTTGCTCTGAGAGCTTTTACATATTTCCATTTCCTTGTACCCCTTATTTCTTCAAATTGCCTGATCATGTGAGATGCTGCAGACCGTCATTTCAATCATTAAAGATCTCAAAGAGGTAACGGTATGAATCCAGCTTTTCCGCATCCTAATTTATATATCTATTTTAATAGTATAGCAAAAACAGCCTAAAATATCAATAGAACGTCAACGAATAGGAAGACGGTGTCAAGGTCTAAGGCACTGGCTGGATTTGAAGTCATTAAAAACCCACAAAAGCGTATCTGGCCATGCTTATGTGGGTTTTATCTATGATGAAAGACCAAGATCATCTGGCTTCTATTGATTGTATGGATCTTTCATTTCTTCAGGATTCTAACAGGTGGCAGGCTGCTTTATGTCCGCCCCCGCAGTCCTTCCAAGCCGGCGCCTGTTCTCTGCAGATGTCCATACAATGTCTGCATCTTGTATGGAACTTACATCCTGATGGCGGCTGATCGGCTGACGGAACATCTCCTTTCAGTATGATCCGTCCTCCTTTGCGGTCAGGATCGGGCCTTGGCACAGCGCTTAGAAGCGCTTTTGTATATGGATGCAGGGGATTCCTGAATAATTCTTTCTTAGGCGCAACCTCTACCATAGAACCAAGGTACATCACCCCTACCTCGTCCGATATATGTTCTACCACTGACAGGTCGTGTGAAATAAACAAATATGAAAGCTGCTGCTCCCTTTGCAGCTTCTTCATGAGATTAATGACCTGCGCCTGGATTGAAACATCCAGTGCAGATACCGGTTCATCACATATAATAAGATCCGGATTCAGCGCCAGCGCCCTTGCAACGCAGATACGCTGTCTCTGCCCGCCTGAAAATTCATGAGGAAAGCGTTCAATATATTCCCGGGAAAGGCCGCATTTTTCCATAGTCTCCTCAACATAACTGCGCAGTTCATTGCCAGGTACCAGGTGATGTTCCCTTACCGCTTCCCCAATCAATTCAAACACATTCATCCTGGGATCCAGCGAGGAATAAGGATCCTGGAAAATCATCTGGATCTTTGTGCGCATCTTCTTTAACTCTTTCTGATCCAATAAAAACAGATCCCTGCCAAACAGTTTTGCTTCTCCCGCCGTCGGTTCCGTCAAGCGCAGGATTGTTTTGCCGATTGTTGTCTTGCCACAGCCTGATTCTCCCACCAGGCCAAAAGTCTTTCCTTTTTCTATTGTAAAGCTGACATCATCCACTGCTTTCACAAGCCCTGCGCTTTTGCCAAATACCCCTTTTTTCATTGTGTAATACGTTTTCAAGTGATTGACTTCCAATACCGTATTGCTCATACCTTATCCCTCCTAACCGGCCGATTCTCCGCTGTCAAAACAGCTGACCAGGTGTGTCTCACTTAATTTTACTATGTCCGGATATGACTCCCGGCAGCGCTCCTGACAATTGTAGCAGCGATTCTGGAAATAACATCCGGGCGGCAGTTCCAGCGGATTCGGGACACTTCCCGGTATGGCATAGAGCTCTTCTGTCTCCTCGTTCAGCACGGGCCTTGACCGCAGCAGCCCAACCGTGTAAGGATGTTTGGGATGATGGAATATTTCGCTCGCTGTCCCCGATTCTACAATCCTTCCTGCGTACATGACAACCACAAAGTCTGCCATCTCAGCCACCACGCCCAGATCATGCGTAATCAGCATGATCGAAGCGCTGATCTCTTGTTTCAGTTCCCGCAGAAGATCCAGGATCTGCGCTTGGATCGTAACATCAAGTGCTGTCGTCGGCTCATCTGCGATAATCAGCTGTGGATTCCCAATCAACGCCATTGCAATGATCACACGCTGGCGCATCCCTCCGGATAATTCATGAGGATAATTATCATAAACATTTTCTCTTGTGATGCCCACTCTCTTCAGAATCTCCAGAATTTTCACTTTTGCTTCCTTCTTGGAGATACCCGGCTGATGGGTGCGTACGCATTCTTCCATCTGGTCTCCTATTGTATAGACCGGATTCAGGCTGGTCATCGGTTCCTGAAAAATCATGGAAATATCATTTCCCCTTATTTCCCGGTATTCCTTTTCCGGAATCTTCGTCAGATCAACGGTTCTTCCCCGCTTCCTGTCTTGAAAACGTATGCTGCCGCTTTCTATCTGCCCCTGTGGTCCGGGAAGCAGCCCCATAACGGAAAGACTGGTTACTGACTTGCCGCATCCAGACTCTCCCACTATTCCAATTGTCTTTCCCGCCGGGATGTCCAACGTCACTCCGTTCACTGCTCTTACGGTACCGCGATCAGTATAAAAGCAGGTACACAACTGTTCAATCTCCAGAATATTCTCCTGTGAGTTCATGGTCGTCAGATATTCTGATTCCGGCACATTTTTTCTCTTTTTTTTCTTGTAGTATTCTTTATATTTCTGCTTATTTCCATCCTTCATACTTATCGCTCCAAATTCTGATATCCAGTCTTCAGCATTTTTTTTAATAACAATAACTCTTCATCGACTACACGGTCAGTTCCGTCGGCCTCCGCAAATTCATCCAGTATATATTGCAGTGAATTCATCACAAAGGCCACCATCCGTTTTTCCCGTTCCGTATATTCCGTCTTTGTCCCATACTCTTCTACTTCTCTCAAAAACCGTTCAAAAAGCTGGTTGTTATTTGTTCTCAGATAATAATGTTTCCGCTTATCCAGGGAGCACTTTTCAAACTGATCCCAAAAGGCTTTCTGAAGCGGCTCCATTTCCAGAATTTCTTCCGTCTTCACATCCCGGTTCAGTTGTTTTACCAATGCCTCCTGCTGTTCTAAAAACTTTTGAAACATATAATCTGTAATATAAACAAACAGCTCTGTCTTTGAATCAAAATAGCAGTAAAATGATCCAATTGAGATATTCGCCTTTCTCACAATCTCCCTAACATTTGCATCATGATAGGAATGCGTGGAGAATTCCTCCACTGCCGCTTTTAGAAATATTTCCCGCTTTTCATCTGCAAGATTAAAAAAAGTCATTTTTGGCATTTTTTGCTCCTTTTACCGTTTGGATCTCGGATCCAGCGCGTCTCTCAGTCCATCACCCAGCAAGTTCATAGCCAATGCCGACAGGATGATTGCGATTCCGGGAAATACGATCATGTAAGGAAATGTCCTCATATAGGCGCGCCCTTCATTCAGCATGGCTCCCCATTCCGGTGACGGCGGCTGTATGCCAAGTCCCAGAAAGCTCAGGCCTGCAATTGAAAGGATTGTCCCGGCCACTGTCATGGCTCCCTCCACGATGATAATTCCCATCGCATTGGGCATCACATGCCTGACTGCAATCTTCCATGTGCTGAATCCGGATGCCTTTGCCGCACTGATATAATCCTGGTTTACAATGGACAGCACCGCTGCACGCACCACTCTTGTAAATCCGACTGTCGTGTTGATGCAAAGCGCCACCACCAGATTACGAAGTCCGGGTCCTAACGCCGCTACCATAGCCAATGTCATCAGCATGGAAGGGATACACGTAAAGATATCCACCACCCTCATGATTAAATTATCCAGTTTCCCGCCGAGCAGGGCTGACAAGGAACCTATAAATCCGCCCAGTGCTGCGGAAATAATCACAACCAGAAACCCTACCCCTATTGACACCCTTGCCCCATAGATCATGCGCGCAAAAATATCTCTTCCCAGATGATCCGTTCCCAGCCAATGTTCTCCGCTCGGAGCCTGAAGCCGGTTCACGGTATCCTGTTTAATAACCATATCATAATCGCAGATTACGCCTGCAAAGACTGCCAGCAGCACAAAGATCAGTATCACAATCAATCCGGTCATGGCCGCCTTATTTCTGCGCAGACAACGCCAGACGTCTAAAAAGCGATCCGTCTTACGTTTCCATTTTTGCTGAATCTCCATCGTTTTCCCCGCCTCCTCTATTTTCTAAGATATACATTGCGAATTCTTGGGTCAATATAAGCCATAATAATATCAGCCAGCAATACAAGCATACAGTATATCAATGCCAGGAAAATAGTGGCCGCCATAACAACAGGGACATCTTTCTGCCTGATGCCTGTCAAAATCAGATTGCCAATCCCAGGTACTGAAAATACATTCTCAATTAACACGAGTCCGCCAAGAGACAAACCAAAGGTAGTAATCAATGTCACTAAGATCGGAAGCAGCGCATTCTTAAATGCATGTTTCCAGATCACCTTCCACTCCGGCAGGCCCTTCGCCCTCGCGGTCCGGATGTAGTCCTGCTGAATTGTTTCCAGCATGGAGGTTCTGGTCAGCCTGGAGGTAATTGCGGCCTGAGGAAGTGCAATAACAGCGATGGGCATGACGAAATTCCGCCAGGTATCGATTCCGCTGGGCGGAAGCATGTGCAGCTGCAAAGAAAACAGAAGGATCATCATAAGCGCAAGCCAGAACTGCGGCACCGCCGCGAAAAACATCGCAACCACAGTACTTCCCACGTCAACTGCCGAGTACTGTCTGACCGCAGAATAAATCCCGATCGGTATTCCGATCAGATATGCAATAATGGTTCCCCACACTGCCAGCCTTAAAGAATGCGGAAATGTAGCTACAATCTCCGTGATAACCGGCCTCTGTGAATTATAGGAAATTCCAAAATCGCCATGAAGCGCGCCCCCTATAAAATTAAAAAATCGGACGAAAAAACTCTGATCCACGCCCAGCTGATGGTTGAGCTTAGCGACTTCTTCCGCCGTAGCATTCATACCTAGAATTAATCTTCCCGGATCACCCGGTGTCAGAGATAATATAAAAAATACGATAAACGTGACTCCCAGCGTAATCGGGATCACCAAAAGACATCTTTTAATAATATATTTTTTCATGCTGTTTCTCCCCACATTTCTAAAATAGGGTGTATCCTTATACCCCTTAAGGCGGATATGGATTCCACGGATTTCATATTAAAATAGAGTTTCGTTTGCGAAGCTCGCGCCTGCGGCGGCCTCATCACGACATCTGCCTCTTACGCCGCAGTGCGCATCCCGCCCAGAGGAATTTCCTATATCTAAAAAAGAAGGCTGCCTCGCAGGGCCGCCTTCTCAACTTTCAACCCGTTCTTATTCACCCCATCTGAAATCCTTGAAGCAATAGAACATTCCGTTTGGATCAATATATGTATCCTGCAGACCCTGACGGTAAACGATATTAGATGTCAACGTTACCAATGGAATCTCATTTGCCGATGCCATAATATCCTTTAAAAGAGAGCAAGTCTCTTCAGTTTTCTTATCTGAATCTACTTCATAACGGATTGCATCCAGTCTTTCATTATAAATATCGCTGTCCGGTGAGGATGCACTCCATGTATTATCCGGCCAATAATAACTGTTGTAAAGTCCCTCGCTTAAGTCCGGCGTGATCTCGGAACCACTCTGGTAGATAGCCTCGAAGTTCCCGTTCAGCCAGTCCTGAGAATGCGCCCCCATTTCCAGCGTCTCAATCTTGACCTCTATTCCGATCTGATTCAGATTATCCATAATAATCTGCGGAACAACATCGCCATAGGTATCGGATGTTTTGATTGTAAAGGAAACACCGCCATCCGGATATCCTGCTTCTTTCATAAGCTCTTTCGCCTTGTCCAAATCAAACGGATATGTATAGTCTTTCCCGTCATAGTACAGGAAATCTTCATAAGACCCGGTAGCTATTGTACCGGTACCTTCAAATGCGGATGTATTAATGGCTTCTCTGTCAATTGCGCAGGCAATCGCTTGTCTGAGTTTCTCGTTTTCGAGAACGCCATTGCGGACATTCAATACCAACGATGCGGTACTATGCGATGGTGCACTCTGAAGCACTAATTCCTCGTTCTTTTCAATCAACGGTAAATCTGCTGCTGAGGCGTTGATCATAAAATCATTATCACCATTTTCCAATGCCACAAGGGCCGTTGCGGAATCCGTAATGATATTGAAATTGAGATTTTTAATTCCTGCCTTCTTGCCATTATAATCTTCGAAGGCTTCGAAACTGATCTTGCTTCCTTTTACCCACTCTTTTAACTTATATGCTCCGGTACCTACCGGCTCGATAAAGGCATCATCGCCCTTTTCCTCTACGTAAGACTTGCAGACAATCCCAAGTCCCGGTGAACTCAGGCTTGAGAAGATACTCTCACAAGGATATTTCAACTTTAATTCTACCGTATTGTCATCTACCGCAGTCCATGACTCAATCTTAGGTTTAAAGGAATTGGAAGGAGCTTTTTCTGAATTCATCTCAAAGCTGTAAATAACGTCTTCACTCGTACATGTCTCTCCATTATGGAACTTTGCACCCTCGCGCAGGTGGAAGGTTATCGTCTTCTTGTCATCGCTGACATCCCATGATTCGGCAAGTCCTGGGACAGGCTCCCCCTCCTTCATATATACCAGACGCTCATAAATCTGATAAACCGACATAATATCCGAATAAGAATTCGTCACATAAGGACTAAACTGATTTGCATCATCCCCTACAATGACATTCAATGTGTCCTTTGCTGCATCGCCGCCCGTTGACTTCGAAGCGGATTTGTCTTCGCCGCCTCCTCCACAGCCGGAAAGCATCCCGATGCACAGCATGACTGTCATCACTACCGCTGCTGCCTTTTTCATAAATTTTCCTCCTTTTGATCGAACAGTGTGCATCTCAAAGAGTATGAACCTGTTCATTTTTACATAGTAATATAATACACCTATGCTTTAATGTTGTAAAGCCGCATTTTAGATTCTCAGAGGAAATTTTCAGACATTCTGGCATATTTTAACACAGTTAAGCAAGAATTTAAATGATTGGACAACATGATTCTATCGCAGCAGAGGAAGATTCCCCGTTAATTTACTGACCAGTTTTTTCTCTCCACATATCCCAATCCCATAATAGTTAAAATCAGTCTCTTCCACAGAGGCCGCTTTTTGAATATAATCTTCATACACATTGCAGCTCTGCGCCACGTCGGAAAAATCCACCACGGTCAGGCCTTCAAATTCCGGTTCAAAAAGTCGTTCCCGTAACTTTTTGATTTTCTCTTTATCCGCTTTCAGAACCGGAACCGGTATCTGAATGATCCCCAAATGAGAACTGCCGCTTTTATCCGTAACTACCGGTCCAATTGTTTCCGGAATATGCTTTCCAAGAGTAATCCCCATGATACCGGCAGTATTTGCTATAACGCCGAGGGGCAGAGCCTCATCAATCACCATCACACATTTATTAGAGTTCTGTTCCATATCTTTTTTCTCCTTTACCTTCTCCTGATTCAAATGCCGGCGTATCCGTAAAAATCCGCTGATACTGCTTTGGCGTCAACCCAATAAATTCTTTAAAATAATTGGTAAAATGGCTTTGGTCGGTAAATCCAGTCATACCCGCAACGTCTATTGGCACAATCCCCTGCTCCAACAGCCTCTTTGCCCTCTCTATCCGGATCGTCTGCAGATACCGGTAGGGGGATACACCTACTTGTTTCGCGAAAGAACGCAGCAGATACGATTTTCCCGCTCCAATCATGGAAGCCAGATCGTCCAGTGTAATATTTTCAGCCAGGTGCTGTTCCATGTAACTGCAGAGCATTTTCGTCTGCTTATCAGGTTCTGTATCTCCAACCTTTTCAAGCGGAACCGCATACTCCTGCAGAATCTGTTCTATCAGATAAAAAAGGGCTTCTTCCTTCTTAAGCTTTGGCGAATCCATAAGGATTGCATCATACACATCTGCTACGGATGGGGCAATTTCGCTTTGGATAATGACATTCCGGGTAAAATATGGCGTGTACTCCTTTCCGGTAATTTCTTTGACAATGCCTGTCATGACATCGGCGTTGATGTTCACAGCGCGGTAATCTAACAGTTCCCCGCCTACGGGGGCACAATAATGGTTGTCCCTCGGATTAAATAAGACCAGGTCTCCCGCGCTCAAATCGTACTCCTGTCCCTTGCACCAAAGGTGGCGCTTTCCGCCCTCAATAAAGCCAATTACGTAAAATTCATGAAAATGATTCGGAAACTTTTGTACGATCCCGCTTAACTGATATGCCTCTATTCCCAGATCACGGTCATAGTAGATATGACGCTGCTCCTGCTTTTTGATCATGTTTTGTTTACCTCCTAAATATTGGATTAGATGATTATAACATGTAGGATTTGTTTTTTCTTGTATAATATGACACGATGAATACAAGAGAGGGGCTGCCTTCACGACGCCCCCCTTTTCATCATAATGCAGAGATCTCATTCAGGTTCCCCTTTCTGCAAACCCGTGATATCCCTATTGAAAATACGATTTCAACCATCTGATAGATTACATTCAGGAAGACAAACAGCAGCAGTATTGCGTTTACATGAATCCCAAAAGGCATATAGTCCTGAATTGCAATCGACAATGCTTTCTGAACAGCTCTCGCAGTCAAAATGCCTGGAATAAGCGTTATCATGAAAGCAGCCCACACAATGGGACGGTAAATATAAACCAGCATTTTTCGGATTTCCTTCTGACTGTATCCCAAAAGACTTAAGATGGACATATCCCTCTGATTGTCCTGAAAATTGAGATACAGCGCAAGGAACAGCAGTATACATCCTATAATCGCGCCAATCACCTGGTTTATGACTGCACTCGTTTTATTGGAGGTAGCATCCCGCTGAAGCATCTTTTACTGATCTGTACAAACCCAGCCGGCGACAGAGTTTCTAATAACTGATACAGGCGCATGTCTGTACAGTAAACTTCATTTTCACAGTAGACAAAAGTACGTTTATCCACGCTTTCGATGTAGTAAATATCTGAGGCATTGAGCAGCTTCTCATTCCCGTCAGCGGTGCATCTGATTTGGGTATCTGCTGACCGGACCAGCGAAATGAGCCTTGTTACATCCTGGTTCATTTCCGGATATTTTATGGAAACCTCGATTTCTTTCTGGGTTGTATCTTGTTCCAGCTTGAGTAACAATGTAGTACCTCCTGCTATTTATGAAATTAGATCCGGAGTCATGGTACGATTATTTTGTGGATATCGCATTCTAAAGATACGATGCCTTATATATGGCGGACATCTGACGGGCAGCATACGGCTTAAAAGAAGTATACGCATCGTCCGGAGAAAAGGCAATTGGGAAATAACTGACTTACATAATGATATGACTGACTTACATAAGGAATTGTCCTGAACATAAAAACGGCTGCTCTTCATAGCGAAGAAGCAGCTGTCTCTTTACTACTTTTTTTCCATTGCTTTTAGTGAAAAGAGTACACCTCCAGTAATGCTGCGCCCTTGCAGGTTTTTCACCTCTAATTCTTACTCACACCACAAGCATTGCATCGCCAAAACTAAAAAATCTGTACCCTTCCCTGACCGCCTCCTCATAAGCCGCCAGCACATGCTCCCTGCCCGCTAGTGCAGACACCAGCATAATCAAAGTAGATTCCGGCAGGTGGAAATTCGTGATCAGTCCATCCAGCACCTTAAACTGATACCCCGGATAAATAAAGATTTCCGTCCAGCCGCTGCACGCCTTCAGCCTTCCATCCTCCCCTGCCGCAGACTCTATGGTCCTGCAGCTGGTCGTCCCAACGCAGATCACGCGTTTTTTCTGTTCCTTTGCACGGTTGATCTTATTCGCAGCATCTTCATCGATGAGATAGAACTCGGAATGCATATGATGATTTGTAACTTCCTCCACCTTTACAGGCCGGAAAGTCCCCAGCCCCACATGGAGTGTTACTCTGGCAATATCCACGCCCTTTTTTCCGATATCCTCCAGAAGCTGCGGGGTAAAATGCAGCCCGGCCGTAGGCGCAGCAGCAGAGCCTTCATGCACGGCATATACCGTATTATACCTCTCCTTATCCTGCAGCTGATGTGTAATATAAGGCGGAAGCGGCATCTGTCCCAATCGGTCCAGTATTTCCTCAAAAATACCTTCGTACTCAAAATGTATCAGCCGGTTTCCCTCGTCCACTACATCCACCACTTCACCCACCAGGATACCATCCCCGAAACTGATTTTCGTTCCCGGTTTTGCCTTTCTGCCCGGTTTCACCAGGGTCTCCCACACATCATTTTCTTTCCGTTTCAGCAGCAGTACCTCTATCTTTGCATCCGTGCCTACTTTGGAGCCGATCAGTCTGGCTGGTATCACTTTGGTGTCATTGATCACCAGACAGTCCCCTGGGTTCAGGTATTCGATTATGTCTTTGAAATGCCGGTGTTTCGTCTCTCCTGTCTCTTTATCCAAAACCAGCAGTCTGGAACCGGATCTGTCCTCCAGCGGGTCCTGTGCGATCAGCTCCTGCGGCAGTTCATAATAAAAATCACTTGTCTTCAACTTTAAATCCTTCTTTCTGCTATTCGGGAACCGTCTGCCCTGCATAGGACATCAAGACGCCGCTCCCGTATTTTTCTGTCAGACTGCTCAATACCTGCATATCCGATTTTGGCAGGATCTCTTCCGCCCTGCCAAAAAGAGAGGCCAGCGCTGGTTCTTTCATATCCGGCTGGTAAAATGTAGTGTTTCCAACCTCATACTGCATTTCCACAGCCAGATCCTCAAATGTGGTGACCTCATCGATCAGGCCGTTATCCAGGGCTTGCTGTGCAGAATAGGGGCGTCCGTCAGCCAGTTCTCTGACCGCTTTTTCGGGCATCCCCCTGCCCTGGGCCACCGCGCCAACGAATCGGTCATATTCTTCCTCAATAATATCCCGGTAAATTTCCAGCTGTTCCTCGTCGGGACTGCTCATGTCTTTGTTGTCCCCGGTTGTCACACTGTAATACTTGATACCCAGCTTCTCATACAAGCCGGACAGATCGTAGCCGGACATAATCACCCCGATGGAGCCCGTCAGGGTTCCTTTATTTGCGCCAATCCAGTCCGAGGGCGCGGCAATATAATAAGCGGCGGACGCGCCGTAATGATTCATGTATGTCCATACCGGCCGTCCCGTTGTATCTTTATACTCTGCAATCTTGTCATAGAGTTCCACACCTTCGTAGGTGGTTCCCCCCGGTGAATCCACATCCAGCAGAATTCCGCTGTTATTAGGGTCATACATCATGGCGTCGATATAGTCCATCAATGCCTGATGCTGGTAGCTCTGCGGCTGGTCGAACATACCGGTCCTGGCCTGCGGTTCGATTGTGCCGTAGACACTGACAATCCCCACATACGGCTCCGTTGGGAGCGTGATTGACATATTCCCCCCTGTCAATACCCACTCCGAGGATTCCTGCGCAGAAGGACCCGCCGTATGAAATAAAGTTCTCACCACAAGCCTGGCAAAGACTGCCACAATCAGGATTGCAGCCACAACAACTGCAACAATAATCTCCGCAGTATGATTTTTCTTTTTCATATGATCTGCCTTTCTTCTATAAATATATAGAAAGTACAAAATGTGTTTTAAATTCACCGCGCCCGTCTGAAAGCCCCGTCAGGCGGGACACTCAGCCGGGCACATGGATGATTTAACACACCTTACTGTCTCAGTTCGATTCCCATCTCCTCCAGCGCGCTCAGAATCTTCTTCATGGCTACTGCCACATCAGATTCTTCCAGGGTCTTATCCTTTGCACGGAACACGATAGAATATGCAATTGATTTGAAACCAGGTTTAATCTGGGCTCCTTCATATAAGTCAAACAGCGCGTAACGCTCCAGATAGGAACCGCCCTTCGTCTCGATAACTTCTTCGATCTGTCCTGCCAGGATATTCTTCGGAACCACCATACTGATATCCCGGGTAACCGCAGGATACTTTGCAATTCCATTATATTTTCTGTCAAACGTAGCATACTCCAGTATCTCCGGCATATCAATCACTGCCACATATGCACGCTCTCCGATCCCGTAATGATCGGCCACATCCGGATGTACCTCACCGAGATATCCGACGACTCTTCCCTCGTAAATAATGTTTGCCTGACGGCCGGGATGAAGATATGGCTTCCCAGCATTCGGATCGTAAGTTTCTTTCTGTTTCATGCCGATTTTCTCAAAAAATTCTTCCACTACGCCCTTCATACTGAAAAAGTCACCGTTCCCGTACATTCCCAGTGTAAACTGCATGCGTTCCTCGGGCAGTTCTGTCAGGGGAAGCTGTTTCGGAAGATAAATATTACCCAATTCATACAGACGTACGTCTTTGTTTCTGCGGTTGTAGTTTGTTGCCAGCGAGGTCAGCATTCCGTTCAGGGATGTTGTGCGCATGACACTGTAATCCTCCCCGAGTGGGTTCATGATCTCTACTGTATTTCTGAGCACAGAATCCGCCGGCAGAAGTAATTTATCAAATACTTTTGGACTTTCAAAGGAATAACTCATGCCCTGGCTGAAACCACAGAACTCTGCAATATCTCTGGCCACTTCTTCCACCTTAAGCTTAAAGGAGAGCTTTCCTGCCGTTGCTTCCCCGCTGGGCAGAGTCGTCGGGATATTGTCATATCCGTAGAATCTGGCAACTTCCTCTGCCAGATCTGCCAGGCAGAACAAATCATGGCGGAAGGTCGGCGCAATCACTTCTTTTGCTGCGGCGTCATATTCCAGGCCGATTTTCTCAAAATAACCGAGCATTTCCGCTTCAGTTATCTCTGTTCCCAGCAGTGCATTGATCTTCGCAGCGTCAAAAGGCACTCTGACCGGTTCTTTTACTTTCCCGTATACGTCTACGGTTCCGCCCACTGCTTCTCCTGCGCCCATCTCTTCTACCAGCTGGCAGGCACGGTCAATTGCAGCTTTGGCATTGTTCGGGTCCAGTCCCTTTTCAAACTTGCCGGATGCATCCGTACGCAGACCTACTCTCTTGCTGGACTTCCGGATATTTACCCCGTCGAAGCAGGCCGCCTCAAACAGCATCGTCTGTACATTGTCTGTGATCATGGAGTTTTCTCCGCCCATGATTCCCGCGATGCCGATCTCTTTCTCTCCGTCGCAGATCATCAGCACTTCTTTGTCCAGCTTTCTTTCCTGCCCGTCAAGGGTGGTAAACTTATCCCCATCCTGTGCGGTCTTAACGACAATCTGGCGTCCCGCAATGGTGTCCAGGTCATAGGCATGCATCGGCTGGCCGTACTCTTCCATTACATAGTTCGTAATATCGACCAGATTATTGATCGGACGGATTCCCACAGATGCCAGCCTTCTCTGCATCCATTCCGGTGATGGGCCGATCTTAATATTTTTCACAACCCTTGCACAGTAACGCGGACAGAGGTCTGTATTTTCCACGCTTACCTTAATATAATCGTTGACATCCTCTTCGTTTCCTGTCTCTTTTACAACAGGAGGATGGAATTCCCTGCGAAATGTAGCCGCAGCTTCTCTTGCAATTCCAATGACGCTGTAGCAGTCCACTCTGTTTGATGTCACCTCATACTCGAAAACCACATCATTGAGGCCCAATGCCTCCACCGCACTGGCTCCAATCTCCGCATCCTCCGGCAGAATATAGATACCGCTTTCAGGAGCATCGGGATACATTTCCTTCGTGGAGCCCAGCTCCTCAATGGAGCACATCATCCCGCAGCTCTCCACACCGCGGAGTTTGCCCTTTTTAATCTTGATTCCTCCCGGAGTCTTTGAACCGTCATGTCCTCCGGCAACACGCCCGCCGTCCAGCACAATCGGAACCTTATCCCCCTCGCGGACATTGTCCGCACCGGTAACAATCTGTAACATTTGGTTTCCTACATTCACCTGGCAGACGATTAATTTATCTGCGTCCGGATGTCTTTCAATTTTATCGATCTGTCCGATCACAATCTTGTCCAGATCCGCATCCAGCACTTCATAGCCTTCTACCTTTGTTCCGGACAATGTCATTGCATCTGTATACTCCTGCGCAGTTACATCCAAATCAGGAACATACGCTTTAATCCATGATAATGAAGTATTCAATCTTATTTCCTCTCTTTCTGCTTATTCATATTATCAGATATACTTTCCATACCCGCTGACTGTTCTAAAACTGTTTCAGGAAACGGATGTCATTTTCGTACAGCAGCCTCATATCGTCGATTTCATATTTTAACAGGGCAATACGCTCCAGTCCCATACCAAATGCAAAGCCGGAATATTCCTCTGGGTCAATGCCGCACATTTCCAGCACATGCGGATGTACCACACCACAGCCGAGAATCTCGATCCACCCGCTGCCTTTGCAGAATCTGCATCCCTTGCCGCCGCATTTGAAGCAGCTCACATCCACTTCGGCGCTCGGCTCTGTGAATGGGAAATGGTGCGGACGGAATTTGGTCTTTGTTTCCGGTCCGAACAATTCTTTTGCAAATACCTCCAGCGTGCCCTTTAAATCGGCGAAGGAAATGTTTTTATCAATGACAAGCCCCTCAACCTGGTGGAAGGACGGAGAATGTGTCGCATCCACTTCATCAGACCGGAATACCCTGCCCGGTGCAATCATGCGGATCGGCAGTTTCCCCTGTTCCATCACACGCGCCTGTACTGGAGAAGTCTGGGTACGCAGCACAATATCTTTATTGATATAGAAGGTATCCTGCTCGTCCTTTGCCGGATGATCAGCCGGAATATTCAGCTTCTCGAAATTGTAAAGATCATATTCTACTTCCGGGCCTTCCACAACCTCGTAGCCCATACCCACGAAAATGTTTTCCACTTCTTCCAGGGCTATTGTGTTCGGATGTCTGTGGCCAACCATATTTTTCTTAGAGGGCAGTGTCACATCAATGACTTCCGTTTTCAGCTTCTCTTCTCTCAGAATACGTTCCATCTTTGTTTTGGACTCGTCCAGCACGGCCTCAATCGCCGCTCTCGTCTCATTCACAAGCTGCCCTACCTTCGGCCTGTCCTCTGGCGCTACATCTTTCATTCCCTTCAGGACAGCGGTCAGCTCCCCCTTCTTTCCAAGGAATTTAACCCGCACATCATTCAATTTCTCTGGAACATCCGATGCCTGAATCTGTGCAATCGCTTCTTCTTTGATTCGCTCCAATTTCTCTTTCATTTAGCATTCTCCTTTCTTAGCAGACGCAGCAGCCTCTCATAAGCTGCGTCTCAGACAGCGCTTCACCTGTATCTCTTTTTAATAAAACATCCCAAAATCATTAGGGTATCCCGCCCGAAGGGCTTTTAAGCCGCCGCGATGCCGCTTTGCAGCTATATACCTTATCGCGGCGTGTGCATCCCCCGGAGGGTTTTCTATAATAGGAAAGTGCTAAGCACTTTCCTATTATAGAAAAAAACTCCGTCCCTGAAAGGGACGAAGTTCTACACTCGCGGTACCACCCTAATTCCCGCAGTATTCCTGCAGGCTCTTAGCTTTGTGTAACGTACAACATACGGCATTCTCTACTACTGGTTCAAGAATGCAGCTATCGTGGGAATTTCGATTGCCATCTGAACTAAAGAAAACTTGCAGCCAGTGATTTTCTCTCTCTGATAGAAAATGGTTCTCTACTATACACGGTTATCGCTTTTTTCTATTCTGATATATCTTATATTATATCGGATTTACTTTATAATTGTATCACAAGGTTTTTTATTGTCAAGGATTTTCTTATTTTCTCATTCTGTCCCCTCTTCTCTCCTCCAGGCCTTCCAGCAGGGCATTCAGTTCTCCGCCAAGCAGGATGACATACATGCAGACATACAGCCACAGCATGATCAGTATAATTGTTGTAAGGCTGCCGTACATACTGGAAAATCCGGTAAAAATATCCAGATACACGGAAAATATAAAGGAAATTAACAGCCATCCGCAGGAAGTAAATACCGCACCCGGGAGCTGCTGTTTCATAGTTGTCTTGGACAGGTTCGTCCGGTTCGGAAGGTACTTATAGACCATATCCCAGAATAGAGTCAGAACTACCAGAGTCAGCAGGGTTCTGATACGAATCAGAAAATCCATAATCGTCGTCAGTACCGGCACATGCTTATATACAATGATACTAATACTGTTGCCGAACACAGAAAGTGACAGAGACAATACAATAGCCAGTATGAATATAACTGTGTAAAAGGAAGCACGCAGCCTAAGATAAAAATAATTTCTGGTCTCAGTATTTTCATAAATCAGATTCATACCCGATGTCATCGCGAGCACGCCCTTCCCTGCAGACCACAGAGCTACGATTATGGTCACTGGGATGATCGTGCTGGACTGCCGGTACACCTGATCCACGATGGAGGAGATCAGCCCTTCCACAGACGTTGGAAATACCTGAGTTACTGCAGCCATCACATCCTGCCGTGTTACCGGAGTAAACTGTACCATAGTCAGTAGCAGCAGTATAATAGGTATTAAAGACAGCACGAAAAAATATGCCGCCTGCGCCGCATACGCCCCTGTATGGTGTGAACCCAATATAGAAGCCAGTCTATTAATTTTTCGTGTAATGCTTTTCACTCTTCCCTTCATCCTGTTCTCCTGCCTATCCTATTAATAAACTTTTCAAATCATACCATAAAGAAGGAATTTATTCAAGCTCAAGAGCTCTGAATCCCCTATTTCACGGCATTCCCCTCTTTTCTATTAGAATCAGTATAACCGCTTTCATACTCATATATGAAGCTGGGCAAAGAAAAAGACAGCTGCACGCTGACAGCTGTCTTTATCTTTAGTAAGTTTCCCCAAAATGCCGGTCCTGTATTTTGACTCCTAGCCGCAGCTACTTTTCTGTCTTCCACTGCTAATCGGAGGCTTGACATATTACAGAAATATAAGAATCCCGTTTAAAGTATTGTAGGTTCAAAATAACAGGGTTATCGAACATTCCAGGTTTTCTTTAAAAGTATTATACCCCATTTATCTAAAATTTACAACTGCTATTAAAGGCTATTTTTATTTCCTTTTTTTGTGATTATTTCTTATTTCGAAACCGTGCATTTTATGCTGTTATATGATATAGTTAATGGTATACTTATTTCGATAAAGGAGTCTTAATTTATGAAAATGAATGAGTTAAAGCTTGTCTATTTCAGTCCAACAGGCACAACACGAAAGGTCATCATGGAAGTTGCGAGGAATATTGATCTAAAATCCGTCTCCTTTGACCTTACTATCCACAAAGAGAAAAGAGCGCCTCTTCAGTTTAAAAAAGATGATTTTGTTTTATTTGGTATTCCTGTATACAGCGGCCGCGTGCCGAAAACATTCCTGGAATACTTTGACGGCCTGAACGGGGACAGCACTCCTGCCGCACTGGTCGCTACATATGGATGCCGTGAATATGAGGATGCGCTTCTGGAGCTCAAAACAGAAGTAGAAAACCGTGGATTCAAAGTAATCGGCGCCGCCGCATTCCCTACAGAACATTCCATTGTACGCTCCGCCGGTCTCGGCCGTCCGAACAAAGCGGACATGAAAATCATTGCAGACTATGGTATTCAGCTGAACCGCCGCATCAAGAAGGAAGAATCCTTCGATCAATTTAACATCCAGGTTCCCGGTAATACGCCATACAGAAAGTACCGCCGTGCCCCGCTCTATCCAAAAGTAGACGTAAACCGCTGTACAGAATGCGGCGCCTGTGCCAAGTCCTGTCCGGCAGGTGCAATATCAGCCGAGAGCCCCAAAAAGATAAACAAAAAGAAATGCATCACCTGCCATAAGTGCATCCGTATCTGTAAACAAAAGGCTCGTTATCTCGGCAACTTAAAAACAAAAATGGCATTCAAAAAAATGAACAAAATCTGCCAGAACGATAAGGCGGCTGAGGTATTCTTGTAAGAGCAGGAGGGACGCCTGACGTGGAACGGGACGGGGGGATCGCGGTCTTTCCTGCCGGCTGCATGAGCCAGCCAAGCGGGCTGTAAGACGCGGGGCTTCCTGCCTGTAAGGTCGGTTTAAAATCCTGACCGCTTAACGAAGAAGATCTAATAGAGCCAAAGGCGCCCAGAAGGGAACATCCCTTCTGG
>OBZW01000232.1_pt1 | contig 47339 bp, 41 predicted proteins | sample 1477021 | NCBI WGS metagenome assembly OBZW01 (sample SAMEA2580262, study PRJEB22360) | human gut metagenome | biome: human gut; feature: human-associated habitat; material: faeces | place: Denmark | collected 2008/2010
TTATATCAATCATTTTGTTTTATTTTTCTTTACTTACTGTCCTGTCTTACCATCATAGAAGACAATCACTCCGGTGTGTACCGCTTCCGAAAAATCCATGATATACTGTCAAGTCTGAAAGCCCTTCCCATCTAATGAAAAAGGCCGCAGCATAAATGGTCTATCATCCATGCTGCGGCTTGTTATATGTCTCAATTCTGTCTGCCCTGCGGGCCGGCATCCAGGATACTTCTATATATCTCATAGTCTTCGTTCTTATAAACGTTAAAGATAACTCTTTCAATCTGAACATCCCTCTCCAGAAAGTCAGTCACCGTCCGAACGGCAATCTCTGCAGCCTTCTCCCCCGGAAAATGAAATTCTCCTGTTGAAATGCAGCAAAAGGCAATGCTCTTCAGCTGGTTTTGTGATGCCAGCTCCAGACAGTTCCTGTAGCATTCCCCCAGCTGCCGGCAGTGTACTTCAGACAGCGGCCCTGATACGATAGGCCCCACCGTATGCAGCACATATTGGGACGGAAGATTATACCCCGGGGTTAGTTTTGCCTGGCCTATTGGTTCTTCAAATCCCTGCTTTACCATGATCTCATTACATTTAAGGCGCAGCTGGATTCCGCTGACGCTGTGAATGATATTATCCACACAGGAATGGCACGGTACAAAACAGCCCAACAGGGCGCTGTTCGCCGCATTCACAATCCCGTCAACTTTCAGTGCCGTAATGTCTCCCTGCCAGAGAACGAGCCTTTCATTCCAGGATATAGCCGGCAGTTTCTCACTGTCCACCACACCTTTCTGCTCTGCCTCCCTGCGCAGGTATTCATCTTGTACCTCCAGAAAACGACGGTTCGCAGGCCATACCGGCCTCACATTCATGAGGCTTCTTAACAGCCGCTTCTGCCCGTCTTCATCAGGTGGAACTGCTGTACGATACTGCGGCATCTCCGCCAGCAGCATCTCAATCAAAAAAATACGCTGTTCCTCATGAGTCATATTTGCTTGTTTCATATCCCAATCCTCCTTTTCCACTCATTTCCGCAGCCACATCCGCTATATCCGCATCCAGACATATGGAACGTCCCGTGATTTCCTCCGGAGCCCATGCCCCGCCTTTATTCACACACGCATAGGTAAAACGTTCATACCTGGCTGTCAGCTTCCAGAACGGAAATTTGATAATACCAGGAGTATTCATGCCGCATCCCAGTTCCAAAAGCAAAACCTGATCCTTCTTATGTTTCTCCAAAAATTTCTCGTATCGTTTTCCAGCCTGCTGCCATCCCCTGCCTTCCACAAATGTATCATCCACTCTCAGGTTCATGGTCATCGGAGCACCGCACTCGGGACAATAGGGGACTAGTTCAGAGGGAATTCTCATCTCCTCCTGCCTTTCGAACATTGCCCTGATCTGCCGTTCGTTTTGATATATCTTCCCACAGCACGGTACGGAACACTGCCATTGCCCGAAATCCCCCTGTGTATAAAAGATCCTCTCCTCATCAAAACCTGCCCGCTGAAAACAATGATCCACATTCGTAGTGATCACAAAATAATCCCTGTCTTTCACAATATCGTACAGCTCCCGGTAAACCGGTTTGGGTGCATCCTGGTACCGGTTGATGAAAACATACCTGCTCCAGTATGCCCAGTGCTCCTCCAAGGATTCAAAAGGATAAAATCCACCTGTATACATGTCCCGAAAATGATACCGTACAATAAAATCCCCAAAATACTTCTGAAATCTGCTGCCTCCGTATTCATACCCCGCCGCCGCAGACAGGCCTGCTCCTCCGCCAATAACAACTGCATCTGCACTGTCTGCTGCCAGTCTCAGCTTTTCTACGCCATGTGTGATATCCGTCTGATCTGCATGATCGTAGCTTCTCCGTTCACGCTCCATCCCGCACCTCCTTAACTTTCCCGGCAGGTATCCGGCTTCTCCGCCCGCGAATTTCCCAAGGTTACATCTTCCCAGCCCTTTTTATTCTGCCGCTCCTGATTACAGTATGATTTTATCCCTTTTATCCAAACATGTAAACTACGCACTTTCAAGATACTAAGTATGCACGAGGCCCCGTAACACATGCCTTGCGGACGTGACTGAAGTAAAACTGCAGCACAAGGTATGTAAAAAAAGCCAGGGCTGAAATCCCCCAAAATAGATTTCAGCCTTGATTTCCACATTCATTTACAGAGACTTGAGCCTTAAATCTAAGTTGAACCCTTTCAGAAAGAAGGGATAAACCGACGGGCACCAGAAGAACTCAGCCAAGGCAGATCGGAAATGGCAATGTAAGCCCTCCTTCTTCTACGTTTCTCTCAGCTCTTTTCTCTATACTTTGTTCATATTAACAGGATTAATTATATTAGCCCCGAATGGAAAACACAATCTTATCTTCCTCTGGCTGCCGGATATCACTGCAAAGTAAAAGCGTCCGGACTTCAATAATCCAAACGCCATCTTCATATAAACTGCACTTAGTGATTAAGCGTTGCCACAGACGCCCCCCAATATTTCTTCGAGTGCATTCTTACTGCTTGTGTGGCATCTGATTACATCCGCATTGCATCTTCCGGCCTCCTCCACAGCACATTTTACCATTTTATGGGATACAGTATTCGTAAAGAGCACGATCAGATCCGGACTGCCAATCTGTTTCCCCAGTGCCGCAGACATCTGGGTAAATACCTTCGCTTTACAGTGGAACTGTTTACAGATTTTTTTATATTGACCTACCATACGGTCATGACCTCCAATTATTACTATACTCATAAAATCCTCCTTAATTGATTTCCTACGTAATGCTTTCGTTTTCCAGTCCGTATTCCTCGTTGTTTGCGCCTAGTTAGTTTTAACTAACTTATGTATATGATAAACATTCTCACTCAAAATTGCAATAACATTTAAAGATATTTTTTCTCAATAATGCATCACAAGCACTTTCATATACCCGAATATACAGTTTATTACGGCGTACCCTTTGGGTATAAAAAGCTCTGAGGATCAAGCGGTAGAATCTGTCCGCACTCAATCCTCAAAGAACCTATGTTTCTATATATTTATTACTCTTCTTCTACAAGATTCTGCATACTTTTTAGGCTGATTGTCAGCGTAGATGCATTGTGAAGCAGCGCGGATGCGGCAGGCATAAGAACTCCCGCTATCCCCAGTATAATCAGCGAAGTGTTGAATCCAACGATAAAACGGTAATTTGTATGGATACGGTTCATGAGTGCATCGCTTAAATGCTTCAGTTTTACTATTTCCCGCAGATTCTCTGCAGCGATTGTGATATCGGCTATTTCCCTCGCTATCTCAGCACCTTCGCTGATGGCAATTCCAACGTCAGCGGCTGATAGCGCCGGAGAGTCGTTGATACCGTCCCCCGTCATGATCACTTTCCGGCCGGCCGCTTTTTCTTTTTCAATAAATTTTGCCTTATCTTCCGGCAGAACCTCGGAATAATACTCATCCACACCCACTTTTTCTGCAATAGCTGCCGCTGTGCGCTCGCTGTCACCGGTCATCATAACTATTTTTTTAAATCCGGCATCCCTGAGGCATGCTATTACTTCTGCTGCCTCCTCTCTCAGCGGATCCTCTATGCATATGACTGCGGCAAGCCTCTGCTCAATGGCAAGATAAAGATGGGAATATTCTGTGGGGAGACTGCTGAACTTCTCTTTATATCCCTCCCGTACCGTACAATTTTCATCATCAAATACAAAATGATGGCTTCCGATTATAACTTTTTTACCGTCAATGGAGGAGGAAATACCATGCGCCACGATATAATCTACTTTTGCATGCATCTCTTCATGAACAAGTCCTTTTACTTTGGCGGCTTTCACCACCGCTTTGGCCATAGAATGCGGAAAATGCTCTTCCAGGCATGCCGCGATTCTAAGCATGTCTTCCGCGTCCCCTTCTCCGAAGGTAATGACCTTTTTTACCGTCGGCTTTGCCTTCGTAAGCGTCCCCGTCTTATCAAATACGATTGTCTCCGCTTCTGCCACGGCTTCCAGATACTTTCCGCCCTTCACAGTAATCTGGTACTGGTTTGCCTCCCGGATGGCAGATAAAACAGCGATGGGCATTGCCAGTTTTAAGGCACAGGAAAAGTCCACCATCAGCACACACAGCGCCTTCGTTATATTTCTTGTAAACAGCCATACCAGCCCTGTTCCTGCAAGTGTATAGGGAACCAGTCTGTCTGCCAGATGCTCCGCTTTCCCTTCCACCGTTGATTTTAATTTTTCTGACTCCTCGATCATGGATACGATCTTTTCAAAGCGGGTTGTACCCTTTGTCTTTTTGACCTGAACGATGAGCTCGCCTTCCTCCAGTACCGTACCTGCGTACACGTATCCTCCTGTTTCCTTACGCACAGGGAGAGCCTCCCCGGTGAGAGAAGCCTGATTTACGAACGCTTCCCCTTCCGCAACAATGCCGTCAAACGGTATGACATTCCCCATATGTACAACCACCTGGTCTCCCGGAACTATCCTGGAGGCATCCGTTAACACCTCATGGCCGTCTGCATGCAGCCAGACCTTTTTTATATTCAGCGACATACTTCTGGCAAGGTCACCGACGGATTTCTTGTGCGTCCATTCTTCCAGCACTTCTCCGATCCCCAGCAGGAACATCACAGAACCTGCGGTCTCCATATCTCCCCGCAGCACGGATACTCCTATTGCAGCGGCATCCAGGACGGGTACCTCCAGCCGGCCTTTCATCAGACATCTAAGGCCCTTCCACAGATATTTGAGAGACTTCAGAACAATGCAGACATTCCGGACTGGATATGGGATAAGAAATTTGCTTCCATACCGTAAAATAATTTTCTGAATCAGCCGCTCCTGATATTCTGCATTGAGCTGCCTGCCTGAATTTTCAATCAGCCCTTCCGGGACCTCCACCGCTTCATAATGATACTTCTTCAGAAGAATCACCAGTCCATCCCTGTCGCCCTCGAACTGGACAGACGCATCGGCCGTCCGTTCGTATACTTTCGCCTCCAGCACTTGGGGAAGGCTGCTTAGATAGTATTGGAGAGTATCTGCCTCCTGATAAGTCATCCTGTCCTGCAGGACGTGTATGCGCATCCGGCCTTTTATTTCGTGTTTAATAATAAATCTCAATGTAACACCTCCCATATATTTCCAGAGTGTTCTCCCCTCGGCATTGCAGTAAAACGGGGCTGTCGCATCTGCCCAGCCCCGTCTTCGCCTCACCTATTTTTACTAACAGAGTTCCCTATGCCTCGGCTGAAGCTTCATCTGAAGACATCTCTTCCGTCTGCACTGCGTCTTTTTCGGCACGTTCTTCATTGATCTGTTTTGCCTCTGCCAGAATATCCTCTGCATTCTCCTGTACCGTCGTAGCAGTCTTCATAGCACATTCCTTTGCGCGCAGTACGGCTGCCGTACAGTTTGTGTAAACCTTTTTTGCATCTTTGCTTGAAAGCACTTTTACTCCTGCCGTACCAAATAAAACACCTCCTGCAAAAATACCGATTCTCTTTAGTTTAAAAATATCCATTCTTATGATCCTCCTTGTACTATATTTGTTTTAATAGGTTATTTACTTATGCTTGTATCCGGTATAGAACACCATCGCAAAACAAAAGACCGCGGCCCACGCCCAAACTTTATGCTGTTTCATTTTTCCACCACTCCTATCTGAAAAACGCCTGTCCCTGCCTTCTTAACCATCATAACAACGGATTTTCCGGCTAGTCAAAGCTAACCATCGTTGTCGAGAAATTTTATCATTTCCTACATCTGCACTACTTTGTCAGCAATCCCCATTGTAGATTTTCTATGAGAAACAAGCAGAATTGTTTTCCCTTCTTTCTCTTTTTTCAGGCTTTTCAGTATGATGCCTTCATTCAGGCTGTCAATGTTGCTGGTCGGTTCATCCAGCAGTATCATCCGGCTTTTATGAAGAAAAGCCCTGGCAATCCCGATCCGCTGCTTTTCCCCGCCGGATATACAGTCTCCAAGCTCTGTCAGCCTGCTGTCATACCCATGGGGCAGCGACATGATAAATTCATGGATGGACGCCTTCTTTGCCGCCTCCTCCACTTCCTGCCTGGTGGCATTCTCATCCGCAATCTTGATATTATTTTCAATCGTATCGTGAAACAGAAATGTTTCCTGTGTCACATAGGACATGCTGCAGCGCAGGGAATCCGTCCGGATGTTGTTCACGTTTTCAGTTCCATAGGTGATCTTCCCCTGATCCGTCTCGTAAAAGCGCATCATCAGCTTTAGCAGGGTAGACTTCCCGCAACCGCTTTTTCCGAATATTCCATGGATTTTTCCAGGTTCAAAATCAGCGTTAAAGTTCTCCAGCACGCCATCCTGCTCCTCCTGATACCGGAAACTGATATCACGGCAGCCAACGGCGCCTTCTTCCAACTCTGCGCCGGCTATTACATCTTCTACGGCAGGCTTCTCCTCCAAGATATTGAGAACGCGGTTTCCGCTTGCAAGTGTATGGTTCAGGTTATTTGACAACGCAGAAAGTGCCGCCGTAGGGCCAAAGGAACTCATCATAGCAATAACAGCTATTACACCCTGGTAAAACTCCATTTCGCCCCCGCGGTTAAGAACGCCGCAGAGAACCAGCATCAGAATCCCGGCGGCAAGAATCACCGTATCTGTGGAAATCCGCTGCACGTTTTCATCTTTTTTCAGCCCTTTACTGGTCTTTTCCAGTTCTTCTGTCTGCTCCGCCATCTTCTCCATGCGCTTCCCGGTCTGTCCATACTGCAGCAGCTCTTCCAATCCGTAAAGATTATCCAGCACGGCAGTGTTCAGCTCACCAAAAGAATCCCGGTACTTCTGTCCGCTTTCTTTTCCTTTTTTCCCGTTTAGCAGGGGGATTACTCCCCCCACTGCCACATAGGACACGAGAGCAAGCGCGCCTGCGGCAGGATGCTGCAGCCCGATGAATATGGTCATGAAGACCGATGTAATCACCGCAATGGCAGCCGGTGAGATGGTATGGGCATAAAACACCTCCAGCAGTTCAATATCGCTGGTAATAATAGAAATCAAGTTTCCCTTCCCAGTACCGTCCAGTTTCGCCGGTGCCAGCCTTCTAAGGCATGCAAAAACCTTATGGCGGATTCTAGCCAGCAGTTTAAAGGCGATGTAATGATTGCATGACTGCTCCGCATAGCGCAGAATTCCTCTGAATACAGCGAATATAATCAATGCGGCTGCGATCATATAAAATGGTTGCCCATCGTAAAGCCCCGCCGCGGACATCAGGCCGTATCCACCAAAAACGGTCAGGAATGTGGCGGCGAGATTCCCTACGCATCCCATAAGGACCGCCAGCGCCATAAGGCCCAAAAGCGGTTTTACCATCCCGATCAGCCCGGCCATCACCCGGAATGAACTCCTTGTTTTTTCTTCTTTATGTCCCATTATGCCGCCCCCTCTCCTGTATATTTTTCCAGTTCTTTCTGGCCTGTATAAAGCCTTGCATAGTCTCCCTGCATTTTCATCAGCTCTGCATGGGTGCCCTGCTCCGCAATCCGGCCACCCCTGATCATCAGAATCTGGTCAGCGCCAGCCACATTTGCCAGCCTGTGGGAAATTAAAAATACTGTTTTCGTACCCGCAAGCCCATGAATGACTTTCATGATCTGGTTCTCGCTTTCTGCATCAATGTTGGACGTCGCTTCATCAAAAATATAGATATCGCTGTCGTGCAGTATGGCGCGCGCCAGAGCGAGGCGCTGTCTCTGGCCGCCGGACAGATTCGATGCCTTCTCATCCAGCTGCATAGAAAGTCCGCCTTTTTCCATCACAGTTTCATACAGGTCGACCTGTCTGAGCACATCCAGCATCTCTGCCTCCGATGCGTCTTCCCTGCCCATCCGCAGGTTCTCCATGACGGTGCCCTTGAACAGATAACTGTCATGCCGGATCCTGGTAATCTTGCTGTAAAGCGTCTCCTCAGCCAGATCTCGGATGCTGACGCCGCCGACGGTTATATCTCCCTTATATGTCACGTGATCCTGCATCAGCAGGGATGCAATGGTGCTCTTTCCGCATCCGGATTCGCCTGCCAGCGCTGTGAATCCCTTCTGGGGCACTTTAAAACTGACGTCCTTTAGCACCTGTTTTTCCTCATCGTAGCCAAAGGATACATCCTGAAAGCAGACCTCATTTCCTTCCGTCCGACAGACCGTCCCCTTCTGCGGCACAGGTGCATCCAGAAGCCGGAAAATCTTATCTGCCGCTGCGTTTCCGTTCATGGCTATGTGAAAAAAAGATCCCAGAAGGCGCAGGGGCAGGAAAAACTCTGCCGAAATCATGATCATGAAGAAACACTCCTCCAGGCTGATCCTTCCTTTTCCAAATTCCAGGATGCCCAGAATGATTCCCGCTGCGGTGCCCCCGTATGCGACCAGATCCATAACACTGATCGAATTCAGCTGCATAATCAGAACGCGCATGGTGATCTTCCTGAACTTTTCTGCTTCCTCATCCATTTTCCTGGCATATCTGGCATCCGCCTGATAGATCTTCAGGGTAGTCAGCCCCTGGAGGTTTTCCAGAAAAGAATCCCCCAGTTCCGTGTATGTTCCCCAGTAGCGGTTCAGCATTTTTTTTGCAAATTTTTGTACTGCCACGATGGAAAGTGGAATCAGCGGCACACACAGTAGCAGGACAGCTGCCACTTTCATGTTCATAGTCCCCACAATCACGAACAGGGTCAGCGGGGCCAGCAGGCTGTAAAAGAACTGCGGCACATACTTCCCAAAATAGATCTCCAGCTGATCCACGCCTTCCGTACTGATCTGGACTGCCTCAGAGGTTGCAACCGTATCTCTGTACCTGCCGCCCAGTTCCATTAGCTTTGCATAAACTTTCTCCCGGAGGCGGCGCTTGACTTCCGTGGAAGCCCGAAACGAAAACCTGCTGTTCAGAGAATTCATGCTCCCCCTGACCAGAAGCACTGCTGCCAGAATCAATAGAATCCTCAGAATTCTGGCAGTCTCCAGGCTGGCCGCCCTCATTTCACCTATAAAATCAGCCGCTGCCAGCATAAGAATTACATTCGCAAGCAGGATGCCCCACTGTGTGGCTACCATGCCGGCAACATATTTTCGATTATCCCGAAACTCTTTTAATAACCGTTTATGAAACATGTGCTCTTTTCCCCTTTCTGATTCTTCTCCCATAACGCGTGATATGACCGATCAGGAAGATACAGAATACAAGCCCTGACATCTTATGTACGATTTTCACCGCTATCACGCCTCCCAGGGGATGGATTAAAAATCCGGAAAGAACCATAATCACTGTTACAATATAAAATAAAACCTCTCCATACTTTTTCATTTATATGCCGCTCCCTTTCGCTTTTCTTTCAGTGTAACCATCACATGGCGAACCGCCAGTACCGGGTGTACCAGCAGCATTCTGGGTCCCGCATACCGCATAACCAGATGGATCTTTTCCTGCATCTTTGGTGCATAACAGTGCACCGTACAGGCGCTGCAGAACGTCTTAGTCTCCATAAACGGACATTTTTCTGTCCGAGACAGTGCATATTCCCTCAGCCTTCCGCATGCGGGACACAGTTCGTCCTTTGTATGATGATTTCCCCGACAGTAAATGGAGATCATGGTATCCAGCGTCTCCATCTCCCGTCTCCGTTTTTTCTCAACATCTGTCTTATTATTCATTTGCTGCGATCTCCCTGTTCTCGCCCTTTGCCGTCTTGATTTTAAATGTAAAATAATAGATGTGGAACAGAGCGACCGCAAGAATTACCGCTTTTGCCTGCCATACAGGCACGATCAGAAAGCTGATTGTAAAGATCAGGCACAGTGTGCCGAGCGCTTTTTTCTTTGCCGCCCTCTCCATCTCTTTTTTGTTTACGGCAGGCTCTACATATTTCTGGTACATTGCCGTTCCCAGAAACCATCTGTGAAACTTTTCCGAACCCCTGGCAAAGCAGACCGCCGCCAGTATCAGAAATGGAGTGGCCGGAAGAAGCGGAAGAATAATCCCCACGACCCCCAGTCCGACAAACAAAAATCCCAGTGCAATAAATATACCATTGATAATCTTTTTCATATTCACCTCTTTTTGATCATACCTTTCCTTTTTATCCCAATTTAAAAGCGCTTAGTGGGAGTATCTCTCATTAAGCGCTATGCTTTATATAATAATACCGCAGAGGCAGAAGCGTCTTATTCATGTATGCAGGCAGCCGTATCTTTTCTCCTGTCTTAGCTTAGAGAGTGAGTACCAGCTTCCGGTTAATTGCCCCGATTTCTTCCAGGGCGTTCACCATTCTGTATACCGTCGCCACGCCAATCTTATGGTCGATCTGGGCTGCTTTATAATAAATTTCCTTGCAGCTCTGACATTCATTTTCCAGAATGATATCGATTAACACGAGACGCTGCTTCGTAATTCTGCATCCGTTCTCTTTTAGTTTCTCAATGATCAATTCTTTACTTTCCACAATGACCTCCGCAATGTTTACAGTCACCGCCGCACTGAATAGATTTGCCATTCTTTTTATCCCGTATCATGCCGCGTATTACAAGTGCAACCGCACCTGCTACGATAGCTCCCGCCAGAAGTGTTCCCATAGAAGCTGCCTCCTTTCCTGCAGGAACCGGCTGCATACCGGTTCCTGAATTCTTTGCTACTTGGCTCTTGCCAGATTCTTTGTATTAACTTTTAACGTTTTACTCTCTTTATATGGCCTTACTAACAGATAAACAAATCCAATTACAAGTATAATTGCCACAACAACTCCAACGCCGAAGGTTCCCACTGTGATAAATGTTCCGATCTGATATACACAAAGTGCAACTACATACGCGAGCAGTGTCTGATACCCTACTGCAAACCAGAACCATTTTGCGTTGTTCATTTCTCTCTTAATCGCGCCCATTGCCGCAAAGCATGGTGCACACAGAAGGTTGAATACGAGGAAGGAATAGGCTGCAACTGCAGTCATGCTTCCTGCAAGTGATCCCCATATTTCGTTGCCTTCCTCTGCGACTTCCGCGAAGCCATATAGAATGCCGAATGTACCGACTACATTTTCCTTTGCTACCAGGCCTGTGATTGCTGCAACCGCTGATCTCCAGTCCCCCCATCCAAGCGGAGTGAATATCCAAGCGATTCCGTTGCCAACCGCCGCCAGGATACTGTGATCCAGTTCTATATCCTCCAGCATTCTGAACTGCCCATCGATCCATCCGAAGTAAGAAGTAAACCATACCAGGATCGTGGAGAGCAGGATGATCGTTCCTGCTTTTTTAATAAAGGACCAGCCGCGTTCCCACATGCTGCGGAGTACATTTCCCACGGTTGGCAGATGATATGCCGGAAGTTCCATAACAAACGGAGCCGGATCGCCTGCAAACATTTTTGTTTTCTTTAAAATAATCCCAGAGCAGATGACTGCAGCAATTCCTACGAAGTAAGCGCTTGGCGCTACCCACCAGGCTCCGCCGAACAAAGCGCCTGCGATCAGTGCCACGATCGGCAGTTTCGCACCGCATGGAATAAAGGTCGTAGTCATAATCGTCATCTTGCGGTCTCTGTCATTCTCAATCGTACGGGATGCCATAATTCCAGGTACGCCGCACCCGCTGCCTATAAGCATTGGGATAAATGATTTTCCGGAAAGTCCGAATTTGCGGAAGATTCTGTCCATGATAAATGCAACTCTGGCCATATATCCGCATGCCTCCAGGAAAGCAAGGAAGATAAACAGTACAAGCATCTGCGGTACGAATCCAAGCACTGCACCGACACCGGCTACAATACCATCCAGGATCAGCCCCTGCAGCCATGCCGCACAGCCGATCGCATTCAATCCGGATTCAATCAGAACCGGGATGCCGGGGACTTCCAGCCCGAACAGGCTCCATCCGTCGCCGAACAATCCGTCATTTGCCCAGTCCGTAGCCCAGGTGCCCACCGTTGTGACCGACACATAGTAGACAATAAACATGACAACCGCAAAGATCGGAAGCGCCAAAAGCCGGTTTGTAACAATTCTGTCGATCTTGTCGGAAACCGTCATTTTCCCTCTGCTGCTCTTAGTATAGCACTCATCTATAATAGAAGAAATATAAACATATCTTTCATTTGTGATAATACTCTCGGTATCATCATCCATCTCTTTTTCTATGGCATCGATCTCTTCCTTAACATCGGGTACAAACTTCATCTGGGAAGAAATCTTGTCATCCTTCTCCAGAAGCTTGATCGCGAAAAACCTCTTCTGCTCCTCCGGGACGCCGCTGCCTATTTTGTTCTCCACCAGATTCAGTATATCTTCTACCTCCGGTGTAAATTTGTGAACCGGCGGCGCTGCATTTCTGCTCTTTGCAATCTTCACAGTCCTCTCTGCAGCCTTTGTAACTCCATTCCCCTTCAGCGCTGAGATTTCAACAACTTCGCAGCCCAGTTTTTTACTCAGCTTATCAATATGTATCTTGTCTCCGCTCTTTTCAACCACATCCATCATGTTTACCGCCATGACAACCGGTATTCCCAGTTCCATGAGCTGTGTGGACAGATAGAGGTTTCTCTCGATATTTGTACCGTCTACAATATTCAATATTGCATCCGGTTTTTCATTGATAAGATAATTTCTTGCAACGACTTCCTCCAGTGTGTACGGTGAGAGGGAGTAGATACCCGGAAGGTCCATGATGATAACATCCTTATTCCCTTTCAGTTTTCCTTCTTTTTTCTCAACCGTAACCCCCGGCCAGTTCCCTACAAACTGATTGGAACCGGTCAGAGCGTTGAACAATGTCGTTTTTCCGCAGTTTGGATTTCCTGCCAAAGCAATTTTAATAGCCATTTTACCCTTTCCTCCTGACAACAATTCAAGCCAATTAACACATCGTATATCTTATATCGCAGTTTACTGCGATTCCGCCCGCAGGACATATGTTAAGGTGCGCCCTTGGGTATTCTTTATCCTTTCAATTCCGCATCCAATTAGTCTACGCTAACTCATAAGTGAAAAAAAATGATGCAGAAATGTCCGCTGTAATCTATTCCACTAAAATCATTTCCGCATCTGCCTTGCGCACAGACAATTCATATCCTCTGACGGTAATCTCCACGGGGTCACCCAGAGGCGCTACCTTTCTCACAAAAACATCTACACCTTTTGTTATCCCCATATCCATGATACGTCTCTTCACCGGGCCTTCACCAGTCAGTTTTTTCACTCTGGCTGTCTCTCCACACGGAATTTCCTTTAATGTTTTCATTGCGTTATTTCTCCTTCCCTTTAGCCGACCATGATTTTGTTCGCCATATCCCTGCCAATGGCAACCCTGGATTCTTTCACATTTACAATCATATTTCCTCCGATTACCGAAACAACTGTAACAGTCCCTCCGGCAACAAAACCAAGATTCTCCAGAAATCTTCTGGTCTCTTCCTTACCTCCGACTTTTCGGATCACGTTTGGTTCGCCTTCTCTCATCATTGTCAATGGCATCACAATTCATCTTCTTTCTCTTAAATTAATGATAATTCTTTTCATTTACAAGGTTAGTATAATCTAACTTCCAGTATTTGTCAAGCAGTTTATTGATAAAAATTATCATTAAGTTCAATATTTGTGGCAATTTTTTATCTCGGCGCGGATGAGGAGACGCGAAGCGAAGTGTCAGGACATTTCACCAGCAGACATTGCCCCTCCAGGTTCCCGATTCACTTCGTCATTCGCGTCCGCCATCCGCCAACGAGCCGAAAGCTCATAACTATCTCCCGGCCCAAAGAATTAAAACCATAACCTCAGAATCTGATTGCCCTGTACAGTGAAATATGTTAACATATATCCAATATCCAAAGATTATTTACAGAAATACGGAGGTAAATTAAATGCCTATGAAAACAAATGAATCCGCTGAAAACTATCTGGAAACCATCCTGATCCTGAGCAAAGCACAACCAGCGGTGCGTTCTATAGATATTGCAGAAAAACTGGGATTCAAGAAGTCCAGTGTCAGCGTTGCAATGAAGCATCTTCGGGAAAATGAGCATATCACGGTGTCCAAAGAGGGATTTATTACTCTGACGGAAACTGGCAGGGAAATTGCCGAAATGATCTATGAAAGACACGAACTTCTGACCGCATGGCTTGTACGCCTGGGAGTAGATCAGGATACAGCGGCCGATGATGCATGCAAGATCGAGCATGTGATAAGTAAAGAAAGCTTTAATGCGATTAAACAACACATCCATTGATGGAAACATGCCGGATAGATAAAAGCAGACAGGGCACATATTCCTATGAAGCACATGTGCCCTGTCTGTTTTTATTTATAAAATGGCATCCGCCGTCACTTCTTCCATAAATTTCTTGTCAAGAAATTTAGAAGAAGATACACAATTACGCACAGCCAGCCAACATCTGCTGCCCCGCCCTATGCCCCAACCGGGTAAATGCTCTTACCTCCTGGCTGGATGAACCTAGCTTACTGTCCCGGCTCACGGTAAGCGCCTCCCTTCATACTCCCGTATGATATAGCTTACTTACCCCCTCATAAAGCATTTGATACCGCCGATATTGTTCCTCATATTTTTTCGCCTGTTCCAGACAAGGAGAATAACTTTTATCAGTTCTTACCATCTTCTCCGCAGCCTGTCTGACTGTATCATAAATCCCAGCTCCAGCCGCCGCCAGTACCGCACTTCCCAGGCATCCGGCTTCTTTGCATTCCAATGTCTCAATCACCTGCCCCGTTACATCCGACTTTGTCTGGAGCCACAAAGGTGAACGTGCGCCCCCGCCTGCTGCCCTCAGCTTCCTGATCCGGATCCCGGCTTTTTCCATTGTATCCATGTTAAACCTTAATTCGTAGCATAGGCTGTCCAGAATTCCCTTCAGGATGTCATGCCTGGTACTCGAAAGCGTTAAGCCCACAATTGCCCCTTTACTTTCCATATCGCATAAAGGTGTGCCGCTGCCGTTAAAATGCGGCAGGACCAGAACCGGGGACGGGCCTGCGGGACATTTGCTCTGCGCATAGTCGTAGTAGTCAAGATTCAGCTGTTTCGCTTCCTCCCACTCCCGGTATCCGAACTGATCCCGGTACCACTGCTGTAAAATACCGCCAACCTGCATATGCGCGAAGGTAAAATACTGTCCCGGAACTACATGATCATAGCAGGAGTAAAAACTATCATGCATATTTGGAGTCAGAATCTTTTCGGGATAGGTAACTGAAAAGACTTCTGCTGTTCCGGTAGTGTCTAACCCCATCCAGTCTTCGGTCACCCCTGCCCCGACGGCGCAGACCGGCTGATCGTGCCCGCCCGCAACCAACAATGGGGAGTTCTTCAGGCCAATCTGTCCGGCCAGGTCCCTGGATAGTCTTCCAATGCTGTCTCCCGATTTACAGACCGGAGATAGCAACTCTTCCGAAATCCCCATATTCCGCAACAGCCGTTGGGACCATTTTTCTTCTGCTAAGCTATATCCCATCGAGCGGCTGGCCATCGTATGATCCAGCACAGGCTCCCCGCCCAGTCTCTGAAAGATAAACTCTTCATAAGTAATAAACCGCCATGTCTTTTCCGCGACTTCCGGCCTTTCATCCAGAAACCACATGATTTTTGCCATCATATTGATCGGATGAAGCGGCTGCCCCGTTTCCTGATACAGCTGCCAGGCATCGTAATTTTCCCGATACCATTCACATTGTTTCCGCGGCCTGTAGTCCATCCCTAAAACCGCAGGATGCAGGACTTGAAAGAACCTGTCCACAGGAATAACCGCATCCCCCTGCACACTCAGGCTCATTGCCTCTGCGCGGCTGATTCCTGCACGCTCTACCGCCTCCTGCATACATTCCGTCAGAAGAGAAAATACCTGATCCGGATCCTGTTCGGCCTGGAGCGGTTCTTTCGAAATCACAGCATATTCTCTGTAACCGCGCCCGAATTGCCGGCCGTCCTGGTCAAAGACCACAGCCTTGCATCCTGTTGTTCCAACATCCAGTCCTATTAGATATGCTTCGCCCACAACATTTCCTCCTAATATATCCGTATATGATTTCTATTGAGCCTGCATGGCGGCGCCGCAAAGAAGCTGATCCTGCATTCGCCGAAGCTGAAGCAGTACCGAATCTTCGTTCAGTTCAACCATATCATAGGTAATCACTTCATCCTTACGCACATCCACTTTCATCCGAGCCCCTTTTGCCAGACCTACGGGGAGCATGTTCCCTTTTCTTGCCACGTCTGCCAATTCAATGCTGGCACGGTAGCAGTACTCTCCAATCGCATCCAGAACTTCTCCTGCCTTCAGATCTTTCTTTGCGATGGTAATACATTCACTGGTCAGGTGATCCATAGGCTGACCGGTGGACTCTCCATATACCGCCTCCTGCACCGCTGTGATCGGTGTTTCTATCGAACATAAATGATAGGGACGGTACAGCAGATAGTTTGGCCCGTTCCCCATGTCTCTCTGAACAAGCCCATCAATAATCCTCTGGTTATCTGTCGTAACGACAACAAAAATTCCGGGGGCGATATCTCCTATTGCAAAGTCTACCACACCCTCTTTCTCTAGAATCCCGCCCTGGCTTTTCAGGCTGAAAACCTGCGTAAGATCTTTGACATTACATTTTGCACCGTGCATGCCCCGTACGTCGGGCACCAGCCCCGTTGCATTGGATACCGCACACATTTCAATCATCGTCTTCGAGCCATCAACAAATTCGATAAGCATCCGCGGAGCCATCTGCCGGGCAGCCGCTTTTTCCGCCCACTCTTTCATTCCCGGATTTGCATAAATATCCAGTGGGTTGTTCTTCCCTTTCCCGGCCGCAACGACTTGAAACCCCAGAGCTCTCGCAAACCGGTATACTTCACAGATAGACCCTGGTTCATCACCAGCCGTCAGCGAATACACAATGCCTGCCTGATCACAGAGTTTTCTCAGGATCGGACCAACCGTTACATCACATTCTACGTTCATCATCACGATATGCCTTTTGTGGAAAATGCATTCCATCGTCACTCTCGCTCCCATTTCAGGAGACCCTGTGGCATCGATCACCACCTGCGTCCGGCTTGCCGCAACTGCCAGCCGATAATTAGAAGATGCAACTTTTTTTCCTGCCGAAACTGCCTCCTCGGCAGCCTCCAGGCTGTCTGCCACCACAATATCCCCAGCCGGATACCCAGCCTGTTGATACCCGTCCACCGCTATCGCGGGATCGACATCTACCACAATGTCACACTCAATCCCCTTCATTTTGCTGATCTGTGCCACAATATCCTTCCCCATCTGGCCGCAGCCAATCAGGCTTACGCGGATAGGAGTCCCTTTTGCTTCCAGTTCCAGCAGCTTGCTGTCTATTTCGTACATATTCCTCTCCTTTCTATATCTACCGGGTCTGTCTGTCCGGCTGGTCTGCCTCTGTTTCCAGCCACGGATCTATCATCACCTTCAGCGCCTTTCCCCGGCTGATCATCTCCATTCCTTTCACCACATCATCCAGCGGAACCCTTGCGTTAATATATTTTTCTGCATGGATATGCCCGTCTGCCAGCGCGGACAGCGCGTCAGCCAGACCTGTAGCCGGATAGGAAAAAGCCCCGGTTACTGTGATTTCCCCGTAATGAATTAAGTTGGAATTCAGGCTGCTCATCTCCCCGGTTTTCGATACGCCTCCATAGATGACAATCCTGCCCCGCTTACGCACCATTTCAAGCGCTTCCTGCTGTACCGCAGCCGTAGGCACTGCGCAGATTACAATATCCGCTCCGATTCCGTCTGTGCATGCACGCACTTCATGAACCAGTTCTTTCACCGGCCTTGCTCCATCCAAAAGCAAGTCCGGTCCAAAGGCCGCCGCCATCTCCAGTTTATCTCTTCCTACCATGATAATCCTGGACGCGCCTCTGGAGCGTGCCACTTCACAGTGCAGACAGCCCACGGGGCCATCCCCTATAATGACCACCGTTTCCCCCATCGACACCTGGTTCCGCTCCTGGCATGCGAGAACCGCAGAGCAGGTCTCTGCAAAAGCTGCATGTTCATAGCTCATATTTTGTGGTATCCGTTCTACAAATCCCCTTTGGAGCACTTCTCCCGGAAGGGCTATGTATTGAGCATATCCCCCTGGATAGTGGGTTCCAAGCATCTTATGGTGTTCACAGAGATTCACCAGCCCTCTTTTGCAATACCAGCAGTGTCCGCAGCTCACATCCGGGGCCAACGCCACACGCTCTCCGGGGCGGAATAAAATGGCCTTTTCCCCGGCTTCCACGATCTCGCCTGCGATCTCATGCCCCATGATTTGATTTTGGATACCGCCTTTCAGCCCATTGTGGTAATTCCGCACATCGCTCCCGCATATTCCGCAGGCGCAGATCCGAATCAGAATCCCATCCGGCGGACAGCTGGGAATCGGCATTACCTCAATGTCTATCCGCTCCACATCCTTAAATACTGCCGCTTTCATATTTCCTTTCATATCTCATCCTCTGCCTTTCCCAGCAGCCTTTCCCCCACGGCACCGCCGGGATGGATGACCGCAAACTGTTCTTTTGTGTAACCTGTCAGCTGCATTATTGTGATACAGATTGCGTCAAACATGGAGATTACCGCCAGTGTGCTTGCCGTTGCCAGCATATTGAAACGGCATGGTTCCCGTTCAACTTTGATCTGCATATAGATATCTGCTTCCCGCGCTAATATCGATTCCGGATTTTCCGAGACACTGATAAGGGATGCTCCTTTTTTCTTACAGGCTGGTATCAGCCGGACCAGTTCCTGCGTATTTCCCCCTTTGCTGATCAGGATCACCAGATCGTCTTTCTGCACAGCCCCAAGTCCTCCATGCACCGCATCCGAGGGCGTCAAAAACAAAGCCGGCCGTTCCACACAGTTTAGAGAGTGGACAATTTTCTTTGCCGCCATGGCCGATGTTCCGCAGCCTGACAGAATAATCTTACCTTTGCACTCCCTGATCGCCTGTACCGTCAGTAAGATTCCCTCACGGTCAGGAAGCTCACATAATTTCCGCAGTGCATCCGCCTCCATGCCGATGCTCCTGTCTATTTCCTTAAGAATCTCCTGTTCATTCATATAACCGCCTCCTGCTAAATTTTCTTTGATGTATTAGTAGCAAGGCTCATCCGTAAGATGTCTATATATACGGATAAAACGATAATGATGCCTTTTACAATCAGCTGTATATAAGAATTCACACCTGCCAGATTCAAAATATTGCTTATAACACCCATCATCAGGCACCCGACCAATGTTCCAAACAGAGTACCGCTTCCGCCGGTCATGGAGACACCGCCGACTACGCAGGACGCAATTGCATCCAGTTCGGCGCCCTCCCCAATTGTCGGCTGCCCGGAACCAAGCCTTGAGATTAAAAGAATTCCGGAGCACGCTGACATAAATCCTGAAATCATGTATACAACAATGATCGTGCGGTCCGTATTGACACCAGAATACCGTGCCGCAACCAGATTTCCCCCGACCGCATAAATGCGCCTCCCGAACTTGGTCTGATTGAGCACGACCCAGAGTATTGCGAATGCAATCACCATGTAAACAGCCGGCAGGGGAAAGATCCCTATGTAGCCTCCTCCAATACTTGTAAACAATCCCTTAGAAAAAACGACCGGCTTCCCGTTTGTCATCACATAACATGCCCCCCGCAGCACATTCATCGTAGCCAGCGTCGCGATAAAAGCCGGTATTCTCATCTTCGTAATCAGAGCCCCGTTCAGCGCTCCAAATAGCAGTGACACCACCAGGGCCAGCCCGATTGCGGCGAATGTATGTATTCCCTTCTGGGCGATCAGAATGCTGGTGAGACACCCGCATAAAGTCATAAATGAACCTACGGATAAATCAATATTCCCTGTAAGGATGACATAGGTCATCCCAAAGGCACACAGTGCAGTACAGGCATTTGTCCGCAGAATAGTCATCATATTGCCGACGGTGCAGAATCGGGGATTTACAACTGAGCTTATCACAAAAATCAATACAAAGGCGGCCAGTACTCCGCCATTCACCTTCAAGACATCCACCACGTTCACCTTCCTGCTGCCGGGTGATTTTTCAATTTCTTTCATGACATTCCCTCCATTTACTGCAGACCCAGCATATAGCTTAAGATCTCCTTCTGGTCAAAACTGTTCCGGTCCCGGTACACCTTACAGACACACCCTTCCCGCATGACATAGATCTGATCACTCATATTGATCACCTCGGGCAGTTCGGATGAGACCATTATGATGCTTTTGCCCTGGCTTGTAAGCTCATCCATCAGCGCATAAATCTCTGCCTTTGCCCCCACGTCAATCCCTCTCGTAGGTTCGTCCAAAATAAGGATATCCTTCGATGCGGCCAGCCATTTCCCGAGCACGATTTTCTGTTGGTTTCCGCCTGAAAGGTTAATGGCAAGCTGATGTTGTCCCGAAACTTTGATTGCCAGTTTCTCTATATATTTCTGCGCAATCTCTTCCTCCTTCTTCCGGTTTACTCCCAGATATCCCCACCGGATAAACTGCGGCAGAATTCCAATACTCAGATTAAACCGTACATGATTGCGAAGAATCAGCCCTTCATGCTTTCTGTCCTCAGGCACCAGACAGATTCCTGCATCCAGCGCCTGCCTGGTATTTTTAAACAACACCCGCTGTCCGGACAGTTCCAGCGTTCCCCTGCCGATTGGATCAATCCCTGCAAGCATCCTCGCCAGTTCCGTCCGCCCCGAACCTACAAGCCCTGCAAATCCGATAATCTCGCCTTTTCGCAGCTCAAAGCTGACATCCTTTACTTTGCCGTCTCTCCGGGTGATCCCTTCCCCTTTCATGACCACATCCCCGATGTCGCGGCGGCTTCTGGCAAAATACTGCTCCAGGCTGTACCCCACCATCATCTGTACAAGCTCATCCTGTGTAATGTCCTTTGCTTCTGCCGTTGCCACATTGCTGCCGTCCCTGAGTACTGTAATCCGGTCGGCAATCTGAAAGATTTCATCCATGCGGTGGGAAATATAGACGATCGTAATCCCCCGTCCTTTGAGTTCTCTGATCAGATCGAAGATTTTATCAACCTCTTTTTGTGACACAGAGGCAGTTGGTTCATCCATGACCAAAATGCGTGCCTGCTTGTGGACCGCCTTGGCAATCTCCAGCATCTGTTTTTGGGCCGTACTCAGTGTAAATACCCGGTTATACGCATGAAAGCTTGCATTCAGTGAGCGTAAAATCTCTTCACACTGGCCGTATATTTTTTTCTTATCGATAAATCCCGCTCTGTTTGCAGGTTCCATACCCATGAACACGTTGTCGGCCACCGTAAGCTGTTCTGCCAGCACCAATTCCTGATGGATCACACTGATTCCCAGCTTCATCGATTCCCCCGGCGTCCTGATATCTACTTTCCTTCCGTCAAGTTCAATACTTCCGCTGTCTATGGGGTAAATTCCCCCCAGGCACTTAATCAAAGTAGACTTGCCCGCTCCATTCTCTCCCAGCAGCGCGTGGATTTCGCCCTTTCGGAGTTCCATGCTGACTCCTTTCAGCGCTTTTACCCCGGGAAAGGATTTGGTAATATCCTTCATTCTTAAAATGAGTTCTTCCATAAGCCCCTTCCTTCACCTTCTTTCCGATAGCAAAGGAAAAGCGCACGAAGTACATGCATACCTGTGCGCTCTTCGTCTACTGCCTATTTTTCGTAGTATTCATCCACGTTAGAAGCATCTACATAAATCACATCTACGTAGGTCAGCCAGTCATGGTCAATCTCGCCGCCGCCCAAAACCGTATAAACATCTTCCGTGGCAATTCTGGCCAGTTCATCCGGCTGCTGACGCGCCGTTCCGGTGTAGTCGCCGTCAACAATACATGCGTACTCATCCTGCGAACCGTCCACACCATAGATCAGGCAGCCCCCTTCCGGACCGCAGTCGACTCCTGCGGATTCAAGCCCGCGCATAAATGCGATCGAGATCGGTCCGCCGCCGCCAAATACGCAGGAAATCTCATCATATTTCGCGGCCCAGGACTCCGCAACCGCCATCTCGGCTTCCTGTGTGACAGGTGTGGGCTGCGTTCCTTCCAGCACCGTAATATTATCATGCTCCGCAATCGTATCAAGGAATCCCTGCACACGAGTCGTAACAGCTTCATTTTCCTCATAGATCATGTGGCAGACTGTTCCCTCTTTGCCGTCCAGCCTCTTGATAAAGTCCTCTGCACAGAGTACGCCCGCCCCGTAATTATCAGACACAGTCTGCGACACAAGAACGCCCTCGTTCTCCTCAATATCAAGCAATACGTCCGCCGCGGATATCACAACGCCCTTTTCAGACGCCTCTCTCAATGCCTCTACCGGCGCCGTTGCGTTGGGTGACTCCATGACAATCCCGTCAACACCTGCTGCCATGAGATCATCAATACATTGAAGCAGCGTTTCGGAATCATCATTTGCCGCCAACACAATAGCTGTATCCCCTTTCGCCTCCACAATCTCCTTAAATTTGTCCGCGAAAGCTATACAGTGTGTATTTGCATCATTAATGATGACACAGCCAATTGTGTAGCCGTCCTTTTTTTCACCTGCATCCGCCTTTTTTGCTGATTGCTCCTCTTCTGTAGACTGCTCCGCTTCTTTTGGTTCCCCGGATTCCTGATTGCCGCACGCCGCCATTGATAAAACCATGAAACCTGATAATACGAATGCTAATATTCTTTTCTTCATACCTTTTCTCCTCCATCCTTATAAGATCTCTGCTGTGTTTTAGATGCCTCTGATTGCGATGACTCTGACGGCACAAGAATCGACCCGTTTCATACGCAGCGGCAAAACAAATAACGTGACACGTTCCTCTTTGACCGCTTCCAGATTCGTAAGCGATTCTATAATTGCCGTATTATTCTCAAAACAATTGGTATGGTTCGGCTGGCGGTCATCGTCAGGCACTTCAATTCCGGATGCATCCGTCCCGATCACCGGCGGGTCAAACTTTTCAATCAGCCAGAGAACCGCTTCCTTCTCTACATGTGGAAAGGGTTCCCAGTCCGGGTCATGGAACTTTTTATCAAACCCCGTGTAAAAAAGTATCATGTCTCCCTTTTGAAGCCTGTCTTCATATTTTTGGATCTCTTCCAGAGTAATAAATTCCCCGGCCTTCTTTCCCGTACAATCCATGATAAACGCTTCACCGACCAGGCGTTCCACAGGGTATTGTGCACAGTCGGGGCCGTCAAATTTGTGGTGGAAGGGAACCTCTATGTGTGTCCCTACATGGGAATGCATCTTCACCTCACTCTCTATGTACCAGACATCCTCTGCATGGGCACGGGCATTCCCGTTCGGATCCAGTTCTACCACATCACGAAATGAAGACTCAAAGGGAAAATTTTCTTTTCCGGATTCCAAAACATGATTAAGTTCTACAATATCCTCTTTCTTTACTTTCATAATATCCTCCTTTTCCTTTCTTATACCTTTGAATAATTTTTGATTTCTTTTCGCTGTCTAGGCTTTTTCTGTTGACTAAATCATATCACAGGTTTTTTTACTTTTCAACAAATATTTTCATTTTTAATTACTAAAAGTGAAAATGAAAGCATTTTCTACATATTTCACAAAACAGCGCGTTCCATTCTGTATATTATGCCGGACTTCATTCACCGGCGTTTTATTTTCCACGGTTTTCTCTCAATACTGCATTGTCAATTCCCGCTTTATATGGTAGAATACACATAACCCTATAAATAAGATTCAAAAATAAAAATGACTGCGGAGGCAAAGAGATTTGATCACCAAAAACAGGCCAATCAATAAAGAAAGTAAAGAAATATCACATGCATGTCTAATTAAATTTCATTTTATTTATGATAATCTGAAATCAGCTGAGAGAAAAGCTGCTGATTTCTGTCTGAGCAATCCTTCCGACGTTGCTACTTTGACTATCAGTGAAGTAGCCGAGAGAAGCGGCTGCAGCGAAGCGACCCTCGTACGTCTGGCACGCAGGCTGGGATACGGCGGCTATCCGGAATTGCGCGCAAATATCCTGCCGAAAGAATATGAAGATATATTTAATTATATTGGTATATCAGAATCGGACAGCCTTCAGTCGATCACCTCCAGCGTATTCAATTCCTGCATCTTGTATTTACAGGATTCCCTGCAGTCCATTGACTACGGTGCCCTGTCTCAGGCAATCGATCTGCTCGCCGGCTCCAGGCGGTTTATTTTTGCCGCCTCGGGAGACGCACATTTTATAGCTGCCTCGGCCGCCCAAAAGTTCATGCGCATCGGTTATCAGACCACGGCGTCCTCAGACTTCGACTCGCAGCTGATCGCTTTATCACAGATGACGCCCGAAGATGCCCTCATCTGCATCTCACATTCCGGTAAGACCCGCAATATCTGCAGCCTGGCTAAGGTGGCAAGGGAACACGGCATTAAAGTCATCACCATCACCAATTTCCCTGGAGCGCCGCTGGCAAAGCACTCGGATATTCTTTTATTGACTGCTTCTTTTTCTTACGATGTGATGGACGAAGTACTGGCCAAGCGTGTACCTGCGCTGTGTCTGCTGGATACGCTGTATCTATCCGTTCTGATGAAAAAAAAGAGCAGCCTGCAGCCGCTGATAGACAATGTGAACGAGTATCTTTCGCTCAATAAGCATTAGACGGAAAAGTCGGGGTTTTCGGTTAATACTGATCTTAAGTCCTTTATCAAAGAAAAATATCCCGTGGAACTCGATGCTTTTCAGCACAGAGTTCTCCGCGGGATATTTCTCTGTAGTATTCTTAGTACTAATAAAACTCTGTCATCATGATCATATGAAATATACATTTAGAGCTCAGCATCTGCCAGTCCTTTTAGGATAGTTCTCAGCTCTGCCTGAGTCCCCCTCATGTTCCGCAGGTTTTTCAGTACATCTTTTTCACTATGTGCTGCTCTCAATATTTCCTTTCTTTTTTCGATATATCCGTTGCTAATATAATAATTACAGGTCACGAAAGTCCGCCCATTCTCAAGGATGATCTGAAGGACATGCAAAACCTTTTCAAAGTTTCTCGATAATATTTTAAACGAATCTACAAAAAACACTTCCGTATGTCCTGAAATCAGATTTCCGAGCGCTTCCTCCAAATATTCATCAAACTCCAGGCTATATCCATCACAAATCACTTTATCATATTTTCTGCAATCCAGTTTCTGGTCTTCATATTCGGAAACTGTTTGATCAGCCCCTGCAAATTCTAATATTTCTCCTGTCATTAATGCCGTCTTTTTCAAAACATCCCATGCCAGTGGATATTTCTTAATGGCTTGTCCGTAAACATCTTTGAATTCCATACTCTGTGCTTCTTCCTGTAAAGATGCGAAACTGCACTGCCTGAAATATACAATCGCATCCGATGTCAACTGTCTTATTTTTTCATTTGATAGGGGATCCTGCATTTTAAATTGGGTACAATTAACACTTGCTGCTACCTCTAGCATACTATTTCTTAACGCTGCAACGACAAATTCTTTTACCTCGGCAGCTGCATAAGGTTCATAAAACAATGCCTCTTCATCCGTTACAAACAAGATTGTCCGCCTGTATTCCTCATCGTCCCATTTGGATAACAGGGAACACATTCTGTTCTTTATATCGGCCGCAATCTGTTCTCTATATCGATATTTCATTTCCCTCAGCTGGTTTCCTAATAAATCGTTTAAATATTCCTGAATTCCCATATCACACCTGCTTTCACGTATCATGTAAATAGTTCACGCTGTATTTTCCTAAGTATACCCAGAGGGTATCCCTTTTTATTGACTGCTTCTACAGCCATTGCTTACTCCTTGTCCGCGGCGTCACGCCGTCCTCTGTCAATCTGGTAAAGACAGGTGAATCCAAGAATTAATACGGCGCCAATTCCCTGAAGCACCCGTATAGGTTCCCGGAAAAACAACGTTGAGACAAGAATTGCCACAAAGGGATCAAGATAGCTGAGGATGGCCGTCTGCTGCCCCGCTAAATCTTTTATCGATGAAAAATACAGCCAATAGCACAGCCCTGTATAAATTACGCCTACTATCAGTAGATTTCCAATACTTCCGGGGGAAGCAGCCTGGATCCGGAACCCGCCCTGTACCATCAGAATCACAAACAACAAGGACACTGCCCCCAAAAATTGGATGATCGTACGCTCCAGCCCGCTTCCTTCACGGATCCATTTATTCATCAGCACTACAGCAGCATAGAACACGGCGGCTCCCAGGCCAAAACCAATGCCCGCCCGGCTGCCGACTGCCATGCTGTTACCTGCGCTGACCACAAGCACAAGCCCTGCAGTTGCCATTACGAAACACAAAAGCTGAAACAGCGTCATCTGCTCTTTAAACAAAAGGGGCGACACTATCATCACAATCACCGGGGCAAAATAATAGGCCAGCGTAGCCACCGCAATAGTCGTATGTTCATAAGCCATAAACAGCAGTGCCCAATTTAAGCCAACCGCCATCCCTGACAAAAACAGGAGAACTTTTTGTTTCCTGCTGATATGTATTTTATTTTCTCTATAAAAGGCCTTTTTAATGAACCACAATACCACCAGCGCTATACTCCCGCGCCAGAAGGCTATCTCCATGGAACTAAGGGCAATCCCCCGTACAAAAATGGAGATGGTTCCAAAAGCCGTCATAGCCAATGCATTTTTTATCTGCGCTGTCATAGCTCCCCCCATTTTTCAGTGTATTATAATTTATCTTATCATATAAACGCTCCTACTTCAAACGCTATCATCCATTGTAACGTCAAAGATATCCATACCTGTGCAATTTTTCTGCACAAAAAAAACGTCCGCCATTTTGGATCTTCCAAAAGGAGAACGTTCAGCGGCCATTGCATACAGCCTGCCGGCCCGGCTTGATCTTCTAATACCACCTCACAGCAGGTAATTGATTGTTAATTCCCTTGGTCATAAGGATCTGATGCAGGTCAATGATCCCATTATTGAAGGTCGCCGCACAGGAGGACAGATAGAGATCCCACATTCTGACAAATTTTTCATCAAACATCTGCCGCACCTCGTTAATATGTTCCCTGAAGTTGCGCTCCCAGCACAATAGTGTACGGTTATAATGAGGCCGCAGATTCTCCACATCAAGCGTATGGAAGTTATCCTCCGCCACATCTGCAAGTACCTCCCTCAGACTTGGAACCATACCGCCCGGGAAGATATACTTTTTAATCCATGGATCGCCCGGATGCTCCTTCAATGCACTGATAAAATGCAGCAGGAACAGGCCGCCCGGCTCCATCACTTTGTTTACACAGTCTATAAATTCCTGGTAATTGTCGCGCCCGACGTGCTCGATCATCCCAACACTCACGACGCGTTCAAACTTCCAGCCTGTTTTGGGCAGATCACGGTAATCCATCAGTTCCACCTTAAGCAGATCCTCCAGCCCCTCTGCCTGGATACGGAGGTTAAATTCTTTATATTGTTCTTCACTGAGTGTAATCCCTGTCCCATGTACCTTATACTTTTTCGCAGCCTCAATGAGCAGAAATCCCCAGCCGCAGCCAATGTCCAGCAGAGTCATCCCTTCCTTAAGGTAAAGTTTTTCTAAAATGTGATCCACCTTGTTGACTTGCGCCTGGTAAAGCGTATCGTCTTCATGCACAAAATACCCGCAGGAATAGCTTAATGTCTCATCCAGCCAAAGCTTGTAAAAGTCGTTGCCGATATCATAATGGCTGCGCACTTCCTTCTCCTGGTTTTTCTTTGCAGAGGACGAGAAAATTAGCTTTTTAAGTGCTTTTTTGTCCGTTGAGAATTTGCCCATCTGCCCCAGAAAATGATTCAACGCCTCATACAGGTCGCCTTCAACCTCCAGATCCCCGTTCATGTATGCCTCTCCAAGAGCAAGCGATGTGCTTGTCATCAGTTCCGTCAATGGAATCATCTTATGGATTATTACCGTGAAAGTGGGTTCCCCTTCTCCGATTAAGTATTCTTTGTTGTCCATCTTCACAAGAAATGGATGTTCATCAAACTTTTTTAAAAACGATACTAAAACATTCTCTTCAAGCATCTGTCTGCCTCCCAGCTTAATAATGATGTAGTTAAGGATGGCTGTTTGGTACTCTTTTGCCATCTTAGTGATAAAATTCAACAGCACTGCTGCCACTAAGCATAGCACCAATAAAAATAAAAGAGAAGTACACCATGTCCGTTTTGTCCCTGCCTACTTAACGGAGTATTGCCATTTGACCGCCCGCTGATGCAGTCAGGCACCGCATTTTTCTTCCCTGGAAAACATTTTCCTGACCGCTTGCGTATAACCTTCCCGGTCTTTTATAAAGCTCATGCAGTGCTTTGCCCCGTCCACCAGCAACAGCTCCTTATCTGCCGTACAGGCCTCGTAATTGCGAAGCGACATCTCACAGGGCACAAATGTGTCCGCCCTGCCGTGGATAAAAAGAACCGGCACGCTGCAGTGTTTCATCGCCTCAAGCGTACTATATTCCTTCAGATCATAACCGGCGCGCTTCCTGCACAGCCAGTTCAGCTGGTCCATAACCGGATGTTCCAGCAGTTTAAAGTTCGTTCGTCCGAAACGGTATACCATCTCATATGGGGAGGTAAATCCGCAGTCAGCAATTACCCCTTTTATCTCTGCCGGCAGCTTCTCCCCTGCCGCCATCAGTACGGTTGCTGCACCCATGGATACGCCGTAAAGATAGACCGGAAGGCGGTTGGTATTCCTTTCTGCCAGCCAATTTAACCATATCCTGCAGTCCCTGCGTTCCAGCAGCCCGAATCCCATATATTTTCCTTCACTTTCCCCCTGCGCCCTCTGTTCTACAAGCAGAAGGCTGCTGTTTTCTTCGTAAAGCCATTTCAGGCATGCCCCAAAATCATGCCGCCAGGATCCACGCCAGCCATGGAACATCACAACAATCCGTTCAACCTTCTCTGCTTCCAGATAATATCCGGTTAGTCTCAACCCGTCTTCGCTTTTTATGTGCACACTTTCACAGTGCATCCCCTCGATCCATTGGATTCCCTCACTGCGTTCTTTAAGTTCTTCCGCCTCTTCCTGTACTGTCCTCTTGCGCAGTTTTTTCCTTTTGTCTCTCTTTTTTCGGAAAAAGACACAGGAGCGCCCCACCGCCATACTGAAAAATGTACCTACTGCCGCACAATCCAAAGCGCACATGATACCTGCTGCCAGAAAGATTCTTTTCCATACTCGTTTCATTGTATATATCGCCGCTCTTCATAATTTATTTTATAACTGTTTACAATTCATTCAAAAATGTATCACACTTTTTCCACAAGTAAAAGGTATACTATAATTGTTCAAAAGAAAAGAACACTTTTTCATAAACTTTTTCCCCCTTGAGTCACAGTAACTGTGACTCTTTCCTTTTATTCCGGAGTCTTTTCCGGATCTGCCAGCTCCGGACGAACCTCCTTCATACCGGAATCGTATTGAACGAATGTACTTTTTCCATTCATTTTTGCCGTGAACAGCGCAGTATCCGCTTTCCTGTACAGCTCGTCAAATGTATTTCCCTGCCGCGGAATCATCGCATACCCAGCCGATATCGAAAACTTGATTGCCTTTTTTCCTGTGTGGTAAGTAACCTCCATATCGGAAAGGATCTGCTTCAGTTTCTCATTCACTGCTTCTTCCCTGATATTCCTGCATAGAACAAGGAATTCATCTCCGCCCATACGGCATACAATATCATTTTCCCTGAAATAGCTGTTCAGCTTCTCCGCATTCTTACGGATCATGGAATCCCCGTACGCATGCCCGAATACATCATTCGCCGTCTTAAAATTATCCATATCAAACATAATCACTGCCGACTCCTCATCCGGATATTCTTTCATATAATCCTCAATTTTCTTCTTAGCAGTGCAGCGGTTATACAAGCCTGTCATAGCATCCGTCTCGGCCATCCTGGCCAGCTGAAGCTCCTGCTTCTTCTGCGCGTCGATATCTGTCACAAATATATAGGCATAGACCTCACCGTTTTCCTCAGACCGGGTATAGTGCATGAGCATCCGCATCCAGCTCGGTGCCCCCTTGTACATCCGCTGATAATCCAGGCTTTCCATAACCTTGCCGTTTTGATACGCCTGATACATTCTATCTTTATCCGTAAATGTCCGGAACAGATCCCGATAACGGGGCAGAATCAGTTCGCTGCACATGTAATCCGATGCACCTTCTAACAGCATAATCTGGCTGCATCCAGTCTCGCCCACCCAGCTGTCAAGACTTCCGCCGCACACGCTTTTCCTTGTGAGGCAGACTTTAAAATCATACAGCGCCTGACTGCGGAATATCTCCAGTGTTTTCATATTTTCCGTGATGATCTGTTCCCGCCGTCTCTGTTCCGTAACGTCAGAAACGGCTCCATAATAGATTCTGCCGTCCTCCTGTGCCTTCAGGAAAAAGGCATGCAGCCGTATCCAGATGACAGAACCATCGGCAAGAATATGACGGATCTGTCCGCTGCCGCCGTTCAGCCTGTTTTTATCCGCCCGTTGAAAGATGTCCAGAAGTTCTTTCCGGTCCGCCTCATATATTCCTCTCTGGAACTGCATACGCTGCGCTTCCAGATCAATCGGACTGCTTCCCGTAACTTTATAATAATGTTCATTTACCTGCAGCAATTCTACATGGCCGCCGGACACTTTATAAATCCCGATCCCGCCCAGTATATTATGGATCAGTGTCTCACTGAATATGTCCGCATTCAGAAGATCCTTAATACTGAGGCTTTTTACATCTCTGGCCTTAATCCCTCTGTAATCAAAGTTTTCCGGAGTCTCCAGCAATCTTTCATAACTCTCAATGGTAAGCGGCTGAAAAAAATAATATCCCTGTCCGTACAGGCACCCCATTTCCAGGAGCACCTTAACCTGTTCTCCGGTTTCCACACCCTCTGCTATAATACGCAGTCCCATGAGCGTTGCCATCCTGATAATGGCCTCGAGTATTCCCAGCCCCTTATCTGCACTCTTTTCATCCATATCCAAAAACTTCATATCAATTTTCAGGATATCGACATTAATATCTTTCAGCATATTCAGTGAAGAATAGCCGCTTCCGAAGTCATCCATCAGAACCGTAAATCCTGCGCTGCGCAGCTGCTCTGCCACACCTGTAATCTTCTGGTATTCCTCCGCATAAGCACTCTCGGTAATCTCGATCTCCAGAAGATTTGCCGGAAGGCAGTACTCCTCTGCCATATTTTTCAGGCACTCCACCACGTCCAGCGTGTAAATGTCCACCCTGGATACATTTATTGAAATCGGAAGAAGCGTCTTCCCCTCATCCAGCCATTTTCTAAGATATCTGCAGACCTCTTTCCAGATATACAGATCCAATTTGGCAATAAATCCGCTTTGTTCCAAAAGCGGTATAAACGCCCCCGGCGTGACCAGCCCCCGTTCCGGATGCCGCCATCTTACCAGGGACTCCACTCCCACAATGCGGCCTGTACCCATATTGCATTTTGGCTGCAGATAGAATGTGAATTCTCCGTTCTCCAGTCCTCTCTGCACCTCCGAAAGCATCAAATGTTTCTCTTCCATTCTCTGCATCATAACCGCATCATACCGGCACATCCTGTTTGCATAATTTCCCTTTACCATAGACATCGCAATCGCAGCCCTGTCATATATCATGCTGGCGGGCACGGATTTGTCCGTGATCTCATACACGCCAAAGGCCGGCAGAAACCCGGCATTCCCTCTGTACTGTCTGACAAATCTCAGAATGCGGTTCTGCATGCAGTCCAGATTTGCCTCAATACAGGGAATCAGAAGACAAAAATCATCCTCCCCCAAATAACCGGACAGCCCGCCGTATTCATTACTGATCTCTCTCAGACACTTTGCGAAATTTACCAGAAATTCATCCCCCGCCTTTTTCCCATACCACTCATTAAACAGCTTAAAATGTTCAATATCCACGGCCGCAAGGCAATACCTTTCCTCCCCCGCGTCCCGCAGAAAGGCCTCCATTGCCTGAAAGAATTTTCCTTTTTTATAGAGTCCGGTGAGAGAATGAATGCCTTCTGCGCCAGCTTCTCCTGCTTTTGCCGCCGGCACTTGATGTTCCGGAATATTTCTGGAAATAATAATGCTGCATGCTCCTTTCCCGGGCCAATCGATCTTCCCGGTACTCAGTTCCACCCAGCACTTTAATTTTTCATTATACATCTCCACCGTGGAAGCATTCCACTCTGCAAGCGGGCATTTCCGGCACGGAGAGCTATTCCCGCAGAGCACCTCGTAACAAGTATCCCCGGAATGCATTTCCGGGTATACGTTCTTCAGCACATCATTAAAATGAACTATGTGATATGTTTCATCGATTACATAGACTAAATTGTCGTTACTGCTCATCATATCATTCATATCTGCCCTCCTGAGCCTGAATTAATTATATTGCCGTGTCCTCCTGAAATATGCTATAATCTTCTGCAGAACGGATCCCCGTTACCTATAGCATTAAGAAAGGTATGTGACGCTCATGATCGATAAAAAACTAATCCCCGTAGGAGGACTTAAAAGGGAGCCCTTTTCCGGATCCCATAGCGGAATGCGCTATATATTCAGGGTAGATGAAAGCAAAGAGACATTCACAGTTACCGTTTACCCGGAACCCTGGTCTTTTGAAAAAACCCCCGAAGAAAAGAAAGAGCATGAATCCTTTCCCATGTCAGACGAGGGCATGGACTCGGCCATAGAATGGCTGTACCATATGTATGACCAGAAAAAAGAGCTTTGGCAGGAATCCTCCAAAAATGCCATGCACATTGTCCATAAAGGAACCGTCTGATGTCCATGCTCTGTCTGACAGCTCCTGAAAGGTTTATCTACCCAGAGGCTTAGCGCCCCTTCTCGATCCCTGCCACAAGTTTTTTTGTTTTCGGAAGCCAGAATTGAACCAGCGGCCCTGTAAGGCAAACTGCCACAATTGTGCCGATACCAACTGTTCCTCCAAGGAAAAATCCCAGCACAACAAAGAATAAGTCGCATCCGACTCTGACCCATCTGAACTCTATTTTTTCCAATTTATCCGATAATATGATGGCAACCAGATCATTTGGCCCAGTTCCCGCATTACTGTTGATTACAATCGACATTCCTGCGGATAGAATTACACATCCCGCCAGCATACTGACGATCCTAAGAATCAAGGAAGCACTTCCGTTAATATATCCCTGAAACAGCCACGTAAACAAATCAATAATAGGGCCGCCGCAGAATGCACACACTACGGTTCCCGGTTTTATGTACCCCTTTGTGGTCAACAGCATAATAACCATCAAAATGCAAAGTATAATCACGTGTACCGTCCCCACAGTCAAATGCACCGTCCTCGCAAGCCCCTGTATGAAGACCGTAAATGTATCTGTTCCCAGCTCAGACAACAGAAAAAGAGTGACTCCCAAATGCGCCACGATCAATCCCCCCAACAGGACTGCCAGCGCCCTCACCCAATCTTTTGCGCTCCGTTTTGAAGTATCAGACGCAAACTTTTCTTTTTTCATTTCATTCTTCACCATAACCAATCCCCCAGAATCTTCTTTCAAGATAACTATAGAATTATTATATCCTGACAGCCCTTATTATTCAATTGAAAATATAACCGCAAGGCCATAGAAACTGCCCTGGGCGAAGGAGCCTGCTGCCTCAGCTTCAACGTTACCGCACGCCGATACGGTAAATGCACGATCCGATATGCACCCCCTTCTATTATACAGTTTATGAATATCTTATATTTAATTAATAAAATTTTCCAAATGTTGTCACAATGCATTCACAATTACCTGATATTCTATAAACATGAAAAACAGAAGACAATGGCTGCACTTGCAGCACTGCATCTGCGGCCATTGGACTTCGCCTAATAAAACAATTCAAAACAACAGATAGATTTTCCCTTTTCTCAGAGCTGCTGCACATACAAACTGCAACAGCTCTTTCCTTTTATCATTCCCCATTCCGTCGGATCAGCCTTCCCCCGTTCCGTCTCCAACCGTATAGCGTCCCCTCTGTTACACTTCCACCCATATCCTCACCTCCGCCAGGATGCACCCAGCCTGCCTGTGACGGTTTATGCTACACCGGAGGGGAGCTTCTGCGGGTGCTTTGGGATGCCTCTAAGTATGCCGTGTTTTCGTAAGGATAAAATTGAAAAATCTGATGGACAGACTTTGCCTTACCAGGCAAAGTCTGAGGCGACTAAGGCCTCAAATCATCAGATTTGAGGCAGCATGTCGCTGGTCCCATCAGATTTTTCAATTTTATCCTTACGGAAACGAGTACTGCGTTGCGCAAATAACTGTGATATAGTACTCGTTATTTGCGCAACACAGTACTAGGCTGAACGGCCGGTATCCCAAAGCACCCACAGAGATCCCCTCCGGTGCAATATAAACCGTCACAGGCAGGCGCCACCTACCGAATATACCCATTCTGGTAAGCCAATGTTCTGTTTACGCTGTATAATTCCGCCATTGTTCCCTGATAATAAGGTTCGACATAGAATATCCCAACTATTCCAAATGTTATATATTCAAGTATCCTCCATCCCAGGAAGGATAAATCAAGAACGAATACTTCCCATTTCTGTCCCATCATCATCTTCTTACTGATCAGAAATGCTTCCTCTCTCCCCATTCCTGGATTCTCGGCCAGAATATACGGCACCATGAGGTATTCGTAATGCTTGATGATTCCCGGCACGACAAACAGCAAAGTCCATAAAAAGGTAAACAAATCACGCAGAAACATGACCAGGACTATGTTGCCATAATGACCGGTTTTGAACCCGTATCCAAGATATCCTACTGTCGGCATCTCTGTCTGGTTAAGTACAAAATAACGCAGCCGCCGACATAAGTACATTACCGACGAAAATGGCCAGCAGCAGTAAACCTATGCCCAATATTGCAGCGATTCCTGCAAGCGCAGCCCAAAGCAGGGAATACTCTGAAAAATAACCCCACCCACTATAATTTCCACGGAATCCCCTGGAACCATGAGAACTTGTGGCGCTGAAAACCGCTGCTACAACGGACATCACCAGTGCAACGACAACCGAAGCCCAGTAATTTCTCAGGAATGCCTCCCGTCCTCTCATCTTTAAATCATATCTCGTCCACATAATCTCAACCTCCTGTATAATCAGCTTTTTCACAAGCCTTGTTTATTATACTCCAATTGACTGTGGAAATCTACCGAATCGATCATTATTAACTTAAAATTAAAAATTGGGAGGGGATGTACTAGATGTAGATAACGGTTCATCTGCCAGACCTATTTTAGTGATACATCTAGACAGATTCTATCCTGATGTCTTTGACGGCGGCCATCAGACTTCAGGCTTATACTCTGGAAAACATTCTTCAAAGGCCTTCTGTGTCTGTTCATTTACTTTCTTTTCCATATTTCGATACCTTATGATTAAGGAATCTCCATTTTCTGTCAGTTCGCATTTTCCTCCCATACTGCCGCCATGCCTGCGCAGTAAAAGTTCGTATCCCAGTTCTTTTTCCGCCCGGTTCATGATCTTCCAGCCTTTGCTGTAGGACATTCCCATGGCGGCGCATGCTTCTTTCATGGAACCTGTCTGCCTGAGGTATTCCAGTAACGTTATCAGACCCGGACCAAATACCAGATCTTCGTTGTAGACTTTCAGTTTTATAACCGGATGAAACATAGCAGCACCTTCTCTCTTTTCCTTTTTCTTTTTTTTCTTCCGGAGGCAGCGCTTATCTCCGGCCGTATTTACCAAACACGTAGGTTACATAATTCATTCCTGTTACTACAAAGAACGAGATTACAACCAGAATCAGTACATACTGATATGCCCCATGCATGTCCCCTGCCGCCACATTGGAGTAGACCGCAAGGGGAAGGGTGCGCGTTTTTCCTGCAATGTTGCCAGCAATCATGGCCGTGGCCCCGAACTCTCCCAGCCCTCTTGCGAAGGCCAGAATCCCACCGGATAAGATACCTGAAAGAGCGTTTGGGATCAGAATCCTCCAAAAAATACTCCACTCCGACATTCCCAGCGTCCTTCCCGCGTAGAGCAGATTAAAATCCACTTGTTCGAAGGCCCCGCGCGCAGAGCGGTACATCAAAGGAAATGATATGACCACTGCCGCCAGGACGGTTGCCCACCAGGAAAATGCAATTTTTACTCCGAAAAAATCCAGGAGCAGTTTACCGACCGGACGCTTAATCCCGAAAATATACAACAGGAAAAAGCCGGCCACAGTGGGGGGGAGCACAAGCGGCAGGGTCAGGATTCCGTCACAAACCATTTTGATCCTTTCATGCTTCATGTTTACAACCCAGTATGCGACTGCAATCCCTGCAAAAAATGTGATCACAATCGCCGTCATTGCTGTTTTCATCGATATCAGTATCGGTGATAAATCCATCCTGAGCCCTCCGCTTTCATTTTCTTATATTATTTATTCTGTATAAATCCATATCTTTCAAATACTGCAATTGCTTTGTCACTCTGCAGGAAATCCACGAATTTCTCCGCTGCTTCTTTCTGTGCTGTAGTAGACACAACACCTACCGGGTAGACTGCCTTTTCTGCCAGGCTGCCTTCCGGTGCCTCTGCTACCACTTTCACTTTATCCGTTGTCGCTGCATCGGTAGCATAAACGATCCCTGCCTCCGCACTTCCCTCAGCAACCCAGTTCAACACTTCTGTTACATTCGTACCAAGACTCGCTTTTGCTGACACTTCGTCCCATATCCCAAGAGATGTAAGCGCTTCCTGTGAGTACTGCCCTACCGGAACACTTGCCGGGTCGCCAATTGCAATCGATCCAGCTTTCGTAATATCCGTAAATTCCTTCAGATCCAAGACAGAATCTGCAGAGGTAATGAGCACGATTTTATTCTCCAGAAGCTCCACTACGGAATCCTTGTCCACCAGATCTTCGTCCACCAATGCATTCATCTGCTTCATAGCTGCCGACATAAATACATCAGCCTCAATCCCTTCCTCGATCTGCGTCTGCAATTTCCCCGAACTATCGTATGTCCCCTCTACGGTAATGTTTGGATTCTCCTCCTCAAACATCGGAATCAGTTCGTCCTCATAAGAATACTCCAGACTGGCTGCCGCTGCAACAAGTAATTTTACAGGTTCTTCCGCCCCCTTATCCTCGGCATCCTGTGCCTCTGTTTTTGCACCGCCTTTCGCGTCAGCCCTTTTCTCCTCCTTGTTAGAAGAACACCCAAATACCAAAACCCCCATCATCACTGCCGTAAGAAACACACTTCCTGCTCTTTTAAACTTTTTCATAGTCTTTCTCCTTTCCTCTATTAAACCTCATATCATCCAATATAAAGTCCACTGTACATATTATACAGCAAGTTATTTATAAAAACAACTTGCTTATCCAGTAAGTTTTCGGGTAAGTTTTCAACCGATTTTATACAGATCAATTTATGCCGTTCAGCACACTGTTATAATCCTTTTCCAATCCCCCAGTCTTCTAATCCTTCCCGAAGATATAAAATCCCCGCCAGTCCAATCCCATCCACTGCCCCCGTTCAAGGCCCCCTTAGGAACGAGTCTTTTCCTGCCGGCCGGATGCACCAGCTCTGTGAAGGGATAGCCGAAAGCCTTCCGGACAGCATCCATGTCCTTTCAAAGACGCTCAAAACGGGGCTTAGAAATTCTTGGTGGGAAACAGCCGTGAAAATGGAGAGAATTTTTGATTCCGAATCAAAAATTCAGCTGACCCAGCGCGAGAAATCATCCGATTTCACGTGATGTGTCAGCTGTGCTCCATTTTCACGGCTGTTTCCCACCAAGAATTTCTTAGGCCCGTGGCCGCCTTTTTGAAAGGAAATAGATGCTGTCCGGAAGGCTTTCGGCTATCCCTTCACAGAGCGTCCCCATCCGCGCCAAGACAAAATCTCGTCGCCAACCCCCGCTCTACTTTTTCTTAGAGTAAGGAGTCCCCGCAAGCGGCAATACAGTCTGGAATTCCCCATTCCATTTATAATAAGCCCCCGCAACAGCCGGCGCCGTTGGTATGGATGTGATCTCTCCAATTCCAATAGCCCCATACCCCACGTCCACGCCTGGTTTTTCCACGATAAGGGAAACCAGTTCCGGCACCTTATCCGCCTTAAACAACCCCAGCGTACCAAATCTGGATACCGGATACCCGTCCTTGATCTCATATCTTTCTGTCAGTGCGTATCCCATTCCCATCACAACGCCGCCTTCTATCTGGCCTTCCACGCTGACCGGGTTCACGGCTTTGCCCACATCGTGGGCCGCCACCATTTTCTTGACCGTTCCGTCCTCGTTCAGGACACATACCTGAGTTGCATAACCATAGGCCACATGAGACACCGGATTCGGCACATCGCTGCCCATCTTATCTGTCTTGGCGAGATACTCACCGTAATACTCTTTTCCTTCCAGAGCCTCCAGTGTCTGCCCTGCCAGCTCGTTTCTCAGATCTTCCGACGCCCGCTTCGCAGCCTCCCCGGTAATGAGTGTCTGCCGTGAACCGGAAGTGGTTCCTGAATCGGGGGAATCCGCGGTATTGGGCTGGCAGTACTTGATACAGTCAACCGGCAGGCCGGTCGTCTCGGATACCACCTGTGTCAGAACCGTGCCAAGTCCCTGCCCGATGCAGGACGCACCTGCATGGATCTGTATTTTTCCGCCCTTTACCAGCAGGCGGCAGCGTCCCCAGTCGGGCAGTCCCACTCCTACGCCCGCATTTTTCATGGCACAGGCAATTCCGGCATAGGGTTCACTCTCATAGATGTCTTTTACGGCTTCCAATGTTTCCGCAACACCCGTGGAGCCATCGGCGATCTGTCCGTTCGGCAGCACCTGGCCCGGACGGACAGCATTGCGGTAACGGATCTCCCAGGGAGAGATACCAACCATCTCTGCCAGCAGGTCCAGGTTCCTCTCAGATCCAAAACAGGTCTGGGTTACTCCGAAGCCTCTGTACGCACCGGCAGGCGGATTATTCGTGTACACTGCCTTACCGTCTATATCGATTACCTGGAAATTATACGGCCCCGCGGCATGTGTACAGGCACGCTGCAGCACAGGCCCGCCCAGGGAAGCGTATGCCCCTGTGTCCGATACGACTACAGCCTTCATCGCGGTCAGCATGCCGTTCTCGTCACAGGCTGTTGTGATATCCATCCACATGGGATGGCGTTTTGGATGGATAACAATGCTTTCCTGCCTGGAGAGCTTTACTTTTACGATCCGTTTCGTCAGGTACGCCAGAAGTGCTGCGTGATGCTGGACGCTGACATCCTCTTTTCCGCCAAACCCGCCGCCGACCAGTTTGTTTTCCACAATCACCTTCTCCGGAGGGAATCCCAGCATGATACAGCATTCGTGCCGGGTATCGTATGTACCCTGGTCTGTAGAATAAATAAATACCCCGTCGTCAAACGGCATGGCGACCGCGCACTCCGGCTCCAGAAATGCATGCTCGGTCCATGGTGTTTCGTAATGCTTTGTTACTTTATATTTCGAATTAGCAATGACCTCGTCGGCATTTCCCCGGACCAGATGCTCATGGGCCAGAATATTTCCGGATGCATGAACAAGCGGCGCATCCTCTTTCATGGCGTCAAAGGGACTGAGCACTGGTTCCAGCACTTCGTAATCCACCTTCACAAGGCTCTTAGCCCGTTCAAGTATTTCCGGTGTTTCCGCCGCCACAAGACAGATCGCATCCCCGAGGTAATGCGTGGTTTTCCCGACCGGAATCATGGTATCCCAGTCCTGCTTCAGGTGGCCCACCTTTACCTGCCCCGGAATGTCCTCTGCTGTATAGACTCCGATCACGCCTTCCAGCGCCTGTGCCTCCTCCGCGTGGATCGCCAGTACTTTCGCCCTGGGATATTCGGAACGCACTGCGCTGCCGTAGATCATGCCGTCAAGATAGATATCGTCCGGATATTCCCCGGTTCCCAACACCTTTTCTCTGGCATCAATCCTCTGGATTGCATCGCCTACCAGTGCGATGCCGCTGTTGTCCGCCACAGGAAGATTTTCCCGGAATATTCTGGCGCTGAGAAGGATTCCATCGATAATCTTCTTATATCCTGTGCACCGGCAGATGTTATTGCGGATCGCCGCTATCACCTCCAGGCGGGTCGGATCCGGGTTGACATCGATCAGGCCCTTTGCGCTCATGACCATGCCGGGAATACAGAAGCCGCACTGAACGGCGCCAGCCATGGCAAAAGCATAAGCATACACTTCTTTTTCTCTTTCGCTTAATCCCTCAACTGTTACAATGGATTTGCCCTCCATTTTAGAAATCATGGGAATGCATGCACGCGTTGTCTTTCCGTCTACCAGAACCGTACAGGTGCCGCATGCTCCCTGGCTGCACCCGTCTTTCACAGATGTCAGACGGAGGTCGTCACGCAGAAACCGCATCAGCTTTTTGTCCTGCTCTGCCTGATAATCTTTTCCATTTACATGTACTGTAAACATATAATACCCTCCTTTTCCCGGTAACAGTTCAGGCAAGCCTGAACTGTTACGTTTCCCGGAACTTTATTCTGAAAGATCTGACCGAAAGTCAATATCTTTTAATTCTTCTTCCTGTGTTTCAACATATCTTACTTTGTCCTGCAGACCGGACATAATCTGGCGCCCTCCGTTGTCTCCGGAAAGCCGCCTGAGATCGTGGAAGAACTTTTTGTCCCAGAGAACCGGATTGCCCGGCCGGCCCTGATGGCAGGCGCTGATAATCTTTCCCCGGTGGAGACCTGCAGCATTGAGTATCCGCTGGATCGTGGCCGTATGCAAAGCGGGCTGATCACATACGGAAAAAAGAATGCCCTGGATATCAGGGAACTGCTCTGTACAGACTTCGACTCCCAGCCTGACAGAACGGGAAATCCCCAGTTCAGGTTCATCGTTTCTCACAACCCGTATCCCCTTTCGCCTTGCTTTTTCTTCAATCTCTTCATACCCCGTCACAATAAATGTTGGGAAGGCTCCGAACGCACTAATTTTGTCCAGCATATATTCAAACATCTGTCTGCCGGAAATCTGTGCCAGGAGCTTGTTTTCCCCAAACCGTGTGCTTTTTCCTGCGGCAAGCACAACAAGGGCATATTTTCCCCTCAGGTGTTCATGCCGGGTTACCGCTTCCAATACGCCTCCGCCCACGGCCCTTGCTTTGTCGGAAATGGTGAAGCAGTGGGACTTCTCGCAGCGTGCATCGATATCCCCGATTTTCAGTCCTTCACTTACACGGACGCCGGGCTGAAGCATTCCCCGGATCACGCCGCTCATCCGGGCATATACTTCTTTTCCACCGGTAACAGCAACCGCCTGGCCTTTTTCTACGATATCCCCAATGGCTGCCAGCGGCTGCATCTCCCCATCTGCTGCGGCGCGGATCAGGCGTTCTGTCGTATAACCTCCCACATCCCCCGGAATTCCGGTGTTTGGAAGCGCACTGCCAGAATAAAAAATATTCCCCAGTGTGTGCCCTCTTTTTGTTTCCACAACACAATTGCAGTCGATTCCCGCAGTAAATCCCGGGCCCACTCCAATCACAAAGGGAGCGTCTGTTATTTTGGTCCCGGTATTTCTTTTCGCCAGTATTGCATCCACAATGACATCCGGCTGAAGTCCCGCGGCTATTTTAGCGTTTGCGTCCACAATCACTGCAATGTCCCCGTCCGCCAGAACCTGTTCTGCTTCCTTTTCCGAATATACAAGAACGCCTTTCATATCCTCTACGACGGCTGCCCCCTCATAGACAGCTCTGGAAAGCGCCGCCATTCTGCGCACCGTCAGAGGGACTGCGATCTCTGTCATGACAATCTGGTGCCCGCTGTGATAGAGGCGCGAAGCGATTCCTGTTGCCAGATCTCCCGCGCCTTTGATTAGTATTCTCATCTCTGTATCTGACTTCCTCCTGCTGTTACTGTGATCTGTGTAAATCCCCTTTTTTCCGCCAATCTGCAGATTCCCAGGGCATTTGCCTCGTCCTTCGTACCGTCTGCTTTGTTCAAAACCAGCTGATAAGACATATGGGGCATTACATGCTTTTTTCCGGCCCGGCTGTCCAGCGCCAGCTCTACAATATCTTCCCGGGTGACCGGATCCGCTTTTTGTTTTTGCAGCAGTCCGGCAGCAATCTCCGGACGGAAACAGACTTCTTCCATGGGCTTTCCAAGGCTGTCCAGTCCGCAGACATTGATCACATGTGTGGTCTCGGGGAGCAGCACCGGCTCATGGGAAGCAGGCGCTTTGACCGGGAACCTCTTCGCACCGTCTGCCTCGATCAGAAGCGGGTATCCCATCTCTAAAACCAGCTGCAGAAACCCGCGGGGTGGAGCCTGCATTTTTCCATCACCGGCGGGAAGGCCCAGCCATACCATGCCTTCGTCAGACAGGATTCTTTCCATCTGCTCTGCCGAGGGCTCCAGAAGAAACCACGGGTAATCCCAGGCCATCATGTGGGTAGTCGTCGTCACTACAACTCTTGTTCCCCTTCGCAGATACTCCTCAGCCATCCGTGTAATCAGTGTTGTCTTGCCTCCCGCTCCTGTGAATGAGAGAACGGGAGCCGTTGACTTTTCTATATTTAATGCCTCCAGAAGGGAGGGGAACTGTACCAGTTTTCCCTCCCGGTATGCTTTTATCATGTGCCGCCCTTCTTTAATTATCAGCTTCCTTCGTGACTCCATGCTTTATATACTGCCCTGCATTTTCTATTTTAATTTCCCCGTTTTCCGCTATCAGCCGGCCCCGCAGAAATACTTTTTCTGCCCTGCCTTTGATCTTAGTGCCTTCCATTGGGCAATAGTCGATGTTGGTCTGCTGTGACTCTTTTGACAGAATCCACTCTGTATCGGGATTCCATACTACAATATCTGCATCGCTTCCCGGAGAAAGCGTTCCTTTCTGTGGATACATGTGGTATAACTTTGCTGGATTTTCGGACAGATATTTGCACATCTGTTCTATGGTGATACGTCCTTCGTTTACGCCAAACTGGTAGATCAGTCCAGGACGCTCTTCTCCGCCTGGCATTCCACACGGTGTCAGACAGAAGTCTTCGGTCCCCGCGCTTTTTTGTTCCAGATTAAAGCTGCAGTGGTCTGTACAGATTGTCTGGATCCTGCCCTCCGTAAGCGCCTTCCACAGCACCTCCTGATTCTTCTTTCTGCGCAGCGGCGGCGCGATCATGTATTTCCTGCCTTCCCCATCCGGCAGGGAGTACTTGCTGTCATCCATAAGGAGGTACTGGGGACAGGTTTCCACATAGACCGTCTGCCCTTCTTCCCTGCCCCGCTGGATTTCCCGGAAGCCTTCTGCCGAACTCAAATGTACCACAATGACGGGTGTATCCACACACTTCGCTATCTTAAGCAGGCGGTTGATGGCCTCCGCTTCTGCTGCCGGAGGCCTCGTTCCCGGATAATCAGAGACATCCCTGCGGTTTCCTTTTTTCCGCAGAACTTCCTCCAGCCTTGCATCTATGATTCCCTTATTTTCGCAATGTACTCCTGCGATTCCGCCGAGTTCTTTCAAACGGGACAGAATTTCATACATAGTCTTGTCATCCACGACCATATTATCGTATGTCATATACAGTTTGAAAGAAGAGATTCCCTCCGCCACAACCTGCTCCAGTTCACGGCTGATGTCCTCGTTCCAGTCAGATAGGGCCAAATGGAACGCATAGTCACAGGAGGACTGGCCATCTGCTTTTTGGTGCCAGTTATCGAGCGCCTGGGCAAGTGTCTCTCCTTTGTTCTGTGTGGCAAAATCTATGATGCAGGTGGTTCCTCCCGCAATCTCTGCCTTGGTTCCCGTGTCAAATTTGTCTGCAGTTATGGTGTTGCTGACTTCCAGAGCCATATGGGTATGTGCATCAATAAATCCCGGGAAAAGGTACTTGCCCCTGACGTCTTCTATCTCGGCGTCCCTGAATTCCAGATTTTCACCGACTGCCAGAATCTTTTCGCCTTTTACCAGGATATCCAGCTTCTTTTGTCCTTCACCGCTGACGATGATTCCGCCTTTAAACAAACGTTTCATAACCATTCCTTCTTTCTGTCTGTGCAGGGGCGCTTATTGCCCCTGCCTGCTGTCCAGTTGCTTTTCTTTTTGACCTGCCGCTCTTGACTGCCGTACCTCCTCCTTTTATGCTGTGCTCTTTTATCCCAGGAGGTAAGGATAATCTTGAACTACGGTTTCAATCAGCTGCTGCAGTCCCTCCGGCAGCTTTGTCTCTTCTCCCTTTGTCCAGGTAAAGGTATCCCCCAGGTATCTTACCCTGCACACTGCCTCGTCTCTGTCCACTACCACAAATCCTTGGTTTTTGCTGTCTTCCATATCTTTTTCCCCTGCAAAGAGTGTGAACTTATCCAGATAAGGGGCGCTCTCATATGGGCAGAAGCTTTTACAGTTACCGCACTCATTGCACATATAGTCTATATGGACAATCTGATGTTTTGCCATACCCGGCACCCGGATGGCGACGTTTGCACGGTTTGGACATACTTCCACACAGTTTTCGCAGATGCTGGAGCATCCCAGGCAGCGCTCTGTCTCTGCCTTTCCGTTCTCCATATCCCGCAGGATACCGCGGCGGCTGTAAACCTTAGTCTCGTCCGCCTGCCTGTCGAAATCTTTCGCAAGGCTCCGTCCGATCACTGCTTCTGCCGCCTTCCTGCCGTCTCTTATGCCCTCAACTACCGTTGCCGGGCCGCCCAGGCCGTCTCCGATTACATAGACGCCTTCCAGATTAGTCTCGCAGGTTTCCGCGTTAACCAGAGCTTTCCCACGCTCATTTACATGGATTCCGTTCGCCTCGTACAGCTCTGTCGGAACTTTTTCGCCCACGGCGGCTATCACGGTATCTGCCAAAACTTCCCGGATCTCTTCGGTCTCAATCACACTTCTTCTGCCGGAATCATCGAAATCCCCCAGCTTCATCACCCTGCAGATCAGTCTGCCGTCCTCCTGCCTGACCGGAGCTAACAGTTCTTTGAATTCCACGCCGTCCTCGACAGCCAGCAGCAGTTCCTCTTCATCCGCCGGCATATAGCGTTTGGTTCTTCTGTAGACCAGAGAAACCATCTCGACGCCTTTGGTCCGTTTTGCGGCTCTGGCCGTATCCATCGCGGTGTTTCCCCCGCCGATGACAACCACATGTTTCCCGATATCCAGGCTGCCTTTCTTTTCTTTAAACGCTCCGAGGAACTCCAGCGCATTCATTGTCCCGCCGGCTTCCAGTTTCAGAGTACCCGCTTTGTATGCGCCCACTGCAAATATGACCGCTCCATACCCCTGCTCTTTTAACTGCTGCGCGCTTTCTACTTTTGTGTTGTATCGAATATCAACCCCAGCTGCCTTAAGAATTTCTGCGTCTTTGTCAATGGAGCTTCCCGGGATTCTGAATTCCGGGATCACGTGGCGTACCACTCCGCCCAGGGAGCCGGTCTGCTCAAAAAGGGTAACTTCCATGCCGCCGCGTCTCAGGAAATATGCTGCCGCCATGCCTGCAGGGCCGCCTCCGATGACGGCTGCTTTCCCTTTCTCCGTCAGAGGCTTTGGCGTTACATCTGCCAGCCAGGCCTCATAGCCATTTTCTGCGGCCTCCAGCTTCATAGCACGGATATGTACAGGTTCGTCGTAGAAGTTTCTGGTACATTTGCTCATGCAGTTATGTGCACAGATCGTTCCGGTAATAAACGGCAGCGGGTTCTTCTCTGTAATGACCTTCATTGCCTCCTCATATTTTCCGGCATTCACAAGCATCAGGTATGTGGTGATATCCTGGCTGATCGGGCAGCCTTCCTTACACGGCGCCACGAAACAGTCCAAAAGCGGTACTTCCTTGTTCATCTTGCGGGATGGGAGCGGTTTGACCGCCTTCACGTGATGGGGACTCACTATTGCAGCTTCTGCCAGCGCTTTTGCTCCTTCTATGCTTACACCTTCAAATACAGCGCCCTCTGTCTCCAGGATACGGGCGATCTGGCACATTCTCTGGTATCCGCCTGGCTTCAGCAGTGTAGTGGCAACGGTAACCGGCCAGATACCTGCATCCACGATGCCCTTTATATTGTAAAAATCGGCTCCTCCGGAAAAGGAGATCCTGAGTTTGCCGCCGAACTCTTCCGCCAGCTTTGCGGCCAGCGAGATGGAAAGCGGATACAGGGATTTTCCGGACATATACATTTCTTCGCTCGGAAGCTCGTTCTGTTTGACATCTACGGGGAACGTGTTGGTAATCTTCACGCCGAATTCCAGGTTGCGCTCCTCACACACTTTCATCAGCCTGGTGAGCATCGGCACGGCATCCTTGTACTGCAGGTCATCCTTGAAGTGGAAGTCCCCGAATGCCACATAGTCATATCCCATCTCATCCATGGTCTTTCTGGCAAATTCGTATCCTAATAAGGTAGGATTACATTTGATAAAGGTATGGAAGCCCTTTTCCGTGATCAGGTACATTGCAATTTTTTCAATCTCCTGCGGAGGACATCCGTGCAGTGTGGAGATCGTGACGGAGTTGCAGATCTCTGATGAGATACTCTCAATATCTTCCTCTGTCACTTTTTGGAATCTGTCCGCATGCTCCAGGAGATATGCTTTGCAATCCCTGAAGATTTCAGAATCTCCGGCATCCTTCATGGTGTTCAGGAAACGGTCTATCTTTGGAGACTGTATCCCCTCCAGGTCATATCCCACGCTAATGTTAAACTGGAATCCGTCCATGCTGCCAAGCTCAAACTCCTTTGCCATCACCTTGAGCAGGAACCACGCCTTTATGTATTCTTCCATTGCCTGCGGCACGTAGAGTTCTGTAGACCACTCACAGTTATAACATTCATCGTCAGCCTTGATGCACGGCTTGCTCACACATGCCGACAATTCGGCGCCGTCCATCACCTGCACGGTCTTCAGTTCAAAGAAACGGCTTCCGGTATAATAAGCGGCCGCAATATTCTGCGCCAGCTGCGTGTGCGGACCGGCTGCCGGGCCCACCGGAGTCTCCAGCGGGCGTCCGAAAATCGTCCTGTTATATCTGGAATCGGCCTGATAGGGCGCATGCTCGCCAAATACAGTGCCCGACTTCTCACGCTCCGTCATCATCCAATCTACTAAATGCCCGAAAGACATCGGGGTCATAATATCACTCATTTGCGTAAACCTCCTATATAATCTGAATATTCTGTAAATGATGTGCAAGG